>Ga0209023_10000910_pt1 | contig 41885 bp, 48 predicted proteins | sample LakOneMetagenome_FD_187468 | JGI IMG/M metagenome (GOLD analysis project Ga0209023, IMG submission 187468) | Freshwater and sediment microbial communities from Lake Erie, Canada (SPAdes) (version 2) | ecosystem: Environmental > Aquatic > Freshwater > Lentic | place: Lake Erie, Canada...
CATATAGGCTTGCATACAACATTAGCATTTATGTATAACACGCAGTGGTCAATTCAAAAAAGCAGGGTGAAAATGAACTAACTAGTGATATACATTTTGTATTGTTGATTGCGTCAATGCAATTTAGTAAAAATTGTAATACGAAAATTGGTTTTGTAAATCGCCAGGAAGGGAGACTAAAATAAGAGAGATAATTATCACCAATCATATTCTAATACTTGAAAAACTAATAAAGTCCTGCACAATTTGGTTAGATAATTCTCTGCTCCCCGATCGTTACAGGAGTATAGGATGTGATGCCAGTATTAGAAAAGTGATTTATGTTGATTATAGTGGGGAGCCTTACCGGCATTTGATGATTAAATTAAAAAATATATCAGGGAGTAATATAGTTGTCAATATAGATAATGTGTCCGAGAAAGTAAGAGGTGAAGAACGGGTTATTGACAGAATTACTTCTTCAATGCAATTGAATATTCAGCTTGAGAACAATACTTTTTTCACCGGGTATTTTAACTTTTTACAAATATGGTTTTGATTCACAGCCAGACATGCAGCACCTGATAAAGGGGGCCGAATTCTGGGATGAACTTATAAACAAAAACTGTGGATGATATAAAGGCTCCCGGTTTTAATAAGGGTGACTTTATAACTGCATTAACAATATTGTATGAAGCCGGTAAACTTTATGTCACCGGCTTCATTACATGATTATGATGTTATACGATTAAAATGGACATTTATGCAACATTCAGTCTGTTTGCTATCAGCTTCTTTTTTCGTTTTTCAATCTGCCTTTCTATACCCTCTACCGAACGTGCAATAGCTTCTTCGAAAGTATTGCAACGTGCATACGTAAGCATATCATTGCCCGGAACTACCAATCTTATTCCGCAGGCTTTATTTATTTTTTGGGCCGACCGTTCCTTGATGAGCTTTACATCAATCATGATAGAATCCTGGCAGAGGCGCATGAATTTTTTTACTTTACTATGTGCAATTTCATTCAGCTTCCGGCCGATTTTGAAATTGATACTTTTAATATTGATCTTCATATAATTAAGTTTTTATGATTTTTAATAAAAATGCCGAACAAAATGTTTTCTTATCTATCAATGAAGGGGCCAGGTTCATTTGCCTAGCTACCCGCAATCATTCTTTAACAAAATGATGATGATAATAAGAAACCCCGCCCTATATAATTACTCGCCTGGAGGGGTACCAGGTTTGAAAGACTTTAAAGCAGGAAAAGTAATATAATTCAGAAACGAATGGCATAAATTCGGTAAAAGAAGAGGTATATCCATTACTTGTACCGGGGGGGACCGGCATATGATTGATTACTGATGCACTATGATAAATGCTGTTTGGCATGAAGTGAAATTATGTCATTTCTTAATTGAAAATAGTTAACAATAACACAAAAGGAAAGTTATATAGCGGTCGTAATAAACTGCAGTAATTTTTGCTGGCTTATTTTATTTACATGGTACAGCTCTTGTAATGAATTAAACAATACTATCTAACTGATAATTTAGATTCGACGGATTACTATTCAAAATGAATGTGCATTAACAAATCTTTATTTAAGCTTTCAGCATTCATACCCAATTTTGCCTACCTTTACGGCATGCAAGGCTTAACTAAATTTTTATATCGTATTCTTAACTTCGGAAAATCAGTTCCGAAAGTTGTTGCCTGCTATAGCTGTTCTTATTCTGCATTCGATAAGCAGTTCAATTACTTTCCAACTTACAAGGACTTTAATAATTAGTCCCCGGCCTCAATAATCCTCCGGCTGGGGTGGCTTACTTACATTTTACTTTAAAAACAATCCTGTTTTGTGATTATAAATGAATATTTCATTTAGTTCATATTATCACGATATCATCTCATTGATTAAATGGATTTAGTCAGGATACAGTTATTAAACATTGTGTTTTACTAAATTTTTATTATGTCAAATATGCAAAAACCGGTTTCGGTTGCAGGAATGATTCTGCTGTTCCTACTTTTAATCAATGTTTTGATATTAAAAGCAGGCTTTATTAGTAATGGAAGTTGGTACTGGGTATTAATTTTAACCTTACCATTATTCTTACTGGCCATAAAAAATTATACTCAAAAAAAGCATGCATTACTGCGTAATTATCCATTAGTAGGTTATCTGAGATATTTTTTTGAATCCATCAGGCCGGAGATAAGACAATATTTTTTTGAATCTGATCTTGATGGCAAACCATTTAACAGACGGCAAAGATCAATTGTTTATCAACGAGCAAAAAATGAAAAGCAGACAGTAGCATTCGGTATGCAGGCTGATCCGAAATCACCGGGCTTTGAATGGCTGGCCCATTCATTATATCCGCAAAAGCTGGATGAAAAAGACCTTCGGGTGACGATTGGTAACCGGAAATGTATGCAACCTTACCAGATGAGTATCTACAATATTGGAGCCATGAGCTATGGCTCGTTAAGTAAAACGGCTATCCTTGCCTTAAATAAAGGGGCAAAGCTTGGCGGATTTGCCCAAAATACCGGTGAGGGTGGTATAAGCGACTATCATCTTCATGGCGGCGATCTGATCTGGCAAATTGGTACAGGATATTTTGGATGCCGGGATGAAAAAGGGAGGTTTCATCCACTGGCCTTTCGCAATAATGCCCTGCGGCCACAGGTGAAGATGATTGAATTGAAATTATCACAGGGAGCAAAGCCCGGACATGGAGGGATTTTACCAGCGTCAAAAAACACTGTTGAGATAGCGGCAATCAGGCAGGTGAAACCGGGGACAACGGTTCATTCGCCTGCGAAGCATACAGAATTTGATTCGCCGGAAGGCCTGATACAATTCCTTCAGTTTTTGAAAGAATTGTCGGATGGCAAACCAGTTGGGTTTAAAATCTGTATAGGAGATAAGCAGGAATTTATTGATATCTGTAAGGCTATAAAAAAAACAGATTGTATACCTGATTTTATAACCGTTGACGGAAGTGAAGGTGGTACAGGTGCTGCTCCGCTGGAATTCACTGATCATCTTGGTATGCCTTTGCATGAAGCATTGAGTTTTGTAAAACAAACACTTGAACGATATGGCTTGTCTGATGAGATAAAAGTACTGGCAGCAGGAAAAATCATAACCGGTTTTGATATTCTTAAAGCCATTGCGATGGGTGCGTCTGCCTGTTATTCAGCCAGGGGGATGATGTTTGCACTTGGATGTATCCAGGCCCTGGTTTGCGATTCGGGTAAATGCCCTGTAGGGGTTGCTACGCAAAATCCGGCACTTTATAATGGCCTGGATCCGACCGATAAAGGAGTACGGGTATTCAATTTTCATTATAATACCATCAAGGCAACAAAAGAAATGATGGAAGCCTGTGGATTCGCAGATATTAAAATGGTTCATGCTTCGAAGTTTTACCGGAGAACCGACGAAATAACGACCATGAGCTTTGATGAAATATATTTTAAGAAAAACCGACTGTATGCTGAACCGAATTTTCATTCACTATTAAATTAAATAATTATGCAAAAGTTAAAAAATAAACTCATTTTATTGAAGGAGGACTTTAAACTGCTGAGTTCCTACTTGAATGCAAGGTGGGTTAATTCAACCTTTGAAAGGAAATATGTAGAAGCCCTGCAGACGGAATTGGGAAAAGCGAATATTGTGAATAAAGAAGATTTTCCAAAGGATGTTGTCAGGCTTAATTCGCAGGTTAAAATTAAAACGAAAGGAAAGGAAGAGATCATGGAGTTCAGCATAGTTACGCCAGACAAAGCGAACTTTAAAGAGAAAAAGATCTCCGTTATGGCGCCGCTTGGTACCGCATTGATCGGCTTCAGGCAGGGTCAGAAAGTGAACTGGGAAGTACCGGGCGGAAAAAGAACATTTACGATTCTTGAGGTAATGAATTAATCCATCAGATATATGATTAAGCCGGGAGTACTTAGAGAAGCACTCCCGGATTTACGACACTTATCTGATAGGCTTTAATAAGGAAATAATTTAACCCGTTTCCGGAACAGGACCGGCTATTATATGAGACATGACTTTATCTACAATATTATCACAATAAACGAGGTTGAATTCAAAAATATCTTCGGGCCGGTACATTTTTGAAATTTCGGAACGGAGCATTTCTTTGGCCCTGTTCAAACGTACTTTTACATTGCTTATTGAAATATTTGCCGCTTCGGATGTTTCTGCCACCGACATGCCATTGAGTTCTCTCAGGGTAAAGACGATCCTGTAATCTTCGGGGATATTCCTCAACCCGCTTTCAATGATACTGCCCAGTTCTTTATTGATCAGTTTTTTTTCGCTACCGGTGTTCTGTTGAAACATTGGTTTTGTTTTATCCATGAGCCCTTCATCAGAAGGGATTTCGTTTTTGTAACTGAATTTGTGTTTTTTATGATAGCATTTATTCAGCATTATACGGGTTAACCAGGTCATAAACGTTGAACGTTTTTCAAATTTGCTGAGATTGTAAAAAGCACTTATAAAAGTGTCCTGCATCAGGTCCTCAGTATCCTGGTGATTGTAGTTATACGTTCTGCCAATCTTGTACAAATAGGGGTTATATCTTCTTATTATAATTTCGTACAGCTTTGTTTCCCCGGTTAATATGCTGTTTATTATTTCTTCGTCCTTATATTTTTCGTATTCCTTTACCAAATGTATCATAGCTCTAGTATTTCATAATCAACTAAGGGTTAACAAAGCCTGTTCATGCCTTTAGTTAGGTTGCAAAAGCAGTCTTCCGGCTGTTAGAGTGGTCAACTTAAAAAAGGTTACAGTGCTTATGTAATTTAATCAATGTAAGCTGATATCTTACTTCTAAATCAGCAATATTTACCGTTTCCCCGTTTTCTTTCCGGGCATAATTTATTCCTGATCCATAACCGGGTTTGGTAAAAAGACAGAGAACATCTGTATAACAGTAAACCAAACAAGTTGGTTTTTAAAAATCGTTTTAGGTTGAAAACTTTCAATGCCTGATGTTTTTCATGAATATTCATCGAAGTGCTTTTTTACAATCGGGGTCATCACCTTAAATAAAATTGAAGCTCGTTTTTACAGTCAGTCTCCAGGAACCGCCCGGAATATTCTGCGGTAACTGTATTACTGGTAGCATCCTTAATGCCTCTTGCCATTACGCAGTGATGCTGCGCCTCAATAATTACTGCAACATGTTCTGTTTGAAGAACAAGTTTAAGTTCGGCAGCAATTTCAACCGTAAGCCTTTCCTGCAACTGCGGCTTATGAGCAAAGTACTGTACGATCCTGTTGAGTTTTGACAGACCGATAACTTTGCCTGACGAAATATAAGCGACATGTGCTTTTCCTGTAAAGGGTACAAAATGATGCTCACAATTTGAGTAGAAACTTATATTTTTTTCAACCAGCATTTGGTTATAGCTGAATTTGTTGTCGAATAAAGTAATTGCCGGTTTGTTCTTTGGGTTCAGACCGGCAAAAATTTCCCGGATAAACATTTTTGCCACCCGGCCTGGTGTTTCTTTAAGGCTGTCGTCCTCCATGTTTAGCCCCAGTACTTCCATGATCTTTTTGAAATGACTGGCAATGGCATGTTCTTTTTCTGCATCTGATTCTATTGTATCTGAAAGCGGTTCTGAAGTACCCTGACTTAATAGCTGATGCATCCTGATGATTTTTAATTCAGCATCATGCCCATTTTTTACGTAACCGTTTGTTTTTCCGTTTAGCAAGATTTCCTTTTCCATTTTATTTAGCTACTTGATTTTATTTGAGGTTGTTAATTGAAAGTGAAATGATTATGACTCGGTAATTATTTTACCTGCAGGTACATTGAGCTGCTGTAATAATTTATTACAATGTGCCATAAAAGGGTCGGGGCCGCATACATAAAAGAACTCAGTTTTTGCATTAATAAGTGTTTTTATTTGTGATATGCTGATGTATTTTTCACCGCCGTTCTTTTCAGCATCAGATTCCAATACATTTATGAATTTATTTCCCAACATGGTTTCTAGTTCGTGTCCGCATATGATATCATCATTTGTTCGGTTTGCAAGCAGTAAGGTATTACCCCTGAGCCTGTTCAGTTTTTGAAGCTCTCTGAAAACTGCAATGAAAGGCGTAACGCCTGTTCCTCCGGCAAGAAAAATACCAGGCCCCCGGTAAGGAAGTGTTCCAAATACATCATGTATAATCCATTCGTCACCGGGTTTTGAGTCCAGCATTTTTTCAGTAATGCCGTTATGTCCCTTATAGATCTTGATGATGAATTCCAGGAAGTCTTCTTCAACTCCAGATACTATTGTAAATGGTCTTAGTTCATTATTTAACAGCGGAGTATTGATGGCTATGTCGGTTGCCTGGCCGGGTATAAAATGATAACCCGCAGGCCTCTCTACGGTAAAGCTTTTAACATTATGAGTTATGACAGCCGTTCTTAAAATTTTTACAATATGCCTGTTCATATGCTGATTCGTGATTTTAAAACATGAGAAGCATCGGGTTTAACTTCCTTTAATGGTTTGAGTGTATGGGGATATAAAAAGTTACAAAACATATTTCCGGCTTTTTGTAACCAAATAATGTATGGAGAACTCTAATTTTTTTTAAACCATAAAATATTTATCATGAAACTGAGTAAATCGACTTTTAAGGCAATCAGCATTTTTTCATTTGGCTTATTAATGCTATCAATACCTGTTACGGCACAAAAGAATCCATCGTTGTCCGATCCGGAAGTGGCTCATGTTGCAGTAGTAGCTAATCAGATCGATATTGACTATGCTGCAATAGCAAAGAAGAGATCGGCCAACAAAGCAATTATTGAATTTGCCGAAACCATGGCCAGGGATCATAATGCCGTGATAGCACAGGCGGTTGCATTGGTAACCAAACTGGGCGTTACACCCAAGGATAATGCAGTAAGCAAACAGCTTTTGGCTGATGCTGCCAAGACCAAGAAAATGCTTGAGTCTAAACCGAAGAAAACTTTTGACAAAGCTTATATTGACAATGAAGTGGCATACCATAAGGCTGTGATTGCCGCAGTTGAAGGATTATTGATCCCTGAAAGTAAAAATGCTGAATTAAAATCATTATTGCAGAATGTAGTGCCTGCCTTAAAAGCACATTTAGCCCATGCTGAAATGGTACAAAAGCAAGTTTCAGAAAAAAAATAAAGAAAGTATAAGGTATTATGTATTTAAAAGCAATAACCATCACTTTTTTGTTTGTCCTCCTCGAGAGTTGCCATTCTCCTGAAGATTCGGCTATCAATACAGCTACCGAGCCACAGGTTTACGAAGTTGAGATCAAAGGAATGAAATTTGTACCAGAGGAATTATGGGTCAACAGTGGTGACATGGTTATATTCACAAATAAGGATATGGTGGTTCATGATGTTACGCAGGATCCCGGAAGGGAATGGACATCTAAGCCAATTCCGGTTGATTCATCCTGGAAAAGGGTCTTTACCCTTAGTGAGAATTACCTATGTTCTATACATCCAATAATGAAAGGGAAAATAAAAATAAGATAAGCATGAGAAAAGTATGCCGGCAGGAGTGATCCTGGCCGGTATTTTTATGCCTCATGTTTTTTACAAATCATTCCAAACTGAATTTCATTTCAGACCAAAGTTCGTGGACTGTAATTCAAGCAAAGCCTTTGTTCGGTCTGATGTGGGTAAACCTGCCTGCGGATGGCTGATACCGATCGGACCAGCTATAAAATCCTGTCATATTATTATGGCCAAAACAGTTAATATTTCTGCAATGTCAGGAAAACGATAAGTTTTATATGTAGTCGTTCTTATACAAAAATGGGATGATGAACACTGTGCAGATACCTGTTATGCCTATGATCCCCCAAAGCAATTCTCTGAATTCTTCAGATAATACGGGATTATCTGATCTTTGTATCTGCATGGAGCCAACAATGAGTAATACTGTAATAAGAACAGATGCCAGCTGAAATACAAGGGTTCCTCTTCTCAGGTAATGATGAAAAAAGTAAAAGATAACACCAGCAATTGTAACAACAGTCATTAATGCAAAAATTATGGTGGAAACATTAATGATATCTGAAAGATTAAACCCAATAATTCCTCTAAAAAATGCATTGTAGAGCAGGCTTAATATGGTTGCTGAAATACCGGCAAAAACCCCCGCCAATAATGATTTTGAGAATTCTGTTTGTTCATAATCGTAGTTCATAAAATATAATTTAAGTGATAAAAGGCTATTATTTTTGTGTACTGCCTGGTTTTGGGTCAGAAGTGATTCTTTGTCTTTAAAACTGCCCCTAAGCAAGACGCTTTTTATTTCTTATTCTGCTGATATGGCCAGGGCTTAAATCTGAGAAATGATTTTCTTTCACAGGGTTGTATTGTGTGCCAGGTTCATGATACCATCCGTTAGTTTCTTCAGCCCTGAGTATATTTGATATGGTTATATCACCTATTTTTCTGAATCCGAGTGATTTCATGTGTTTAAGAATTCCGGCTGTAATAATTGTATGAATTTCGGCCGGGTTTTGCCTATGCTTTAAAAACAACCTATTCATATAGTATTTATGACTGCTGGCTTCCGCACTTTCGCTGTAAACTGCATTAGCTCCTAATCCGATAGCCTTCAGAACGTTTGATGCAGTACTAAAATTCCCGGCAGCAATTATTTTGATTTTACCGGATAGCCCATACAGCTCTAAAGTATTTGAAACAAATAATAAAGCCTCATATAACGGCAGCCTGTTAGAAAAATTATTTCCTGAATAAACAATGTCTTTGCATCCGGGAGCCTCTTCGACCACCATAAAATCGGGAATAAAATGAGTTTTCCGGATGGCATAGCAGATATCATAAAAATCCTTTTTATTGGTAATACAAATCCTGATACCAATTGGCTTTCCACCGGAATTGTTTCTTAAGCCATCAAGAAAATGAATCATACCCTCTGCGTTTATAAAACCTGCATTGGCAATAAGGTTATTACAATTATCTGATGCGCCTGAATCAGCGCCTATGAAAATGGAGCTGATGCCACTTTTGATAATGCCTGTTTTTTTTACAGGAAGCAGTGAAAGTTCAATCATCTTTATTTCAGAAAGGCAGGCAGTTCTTTCAAAAATATGCTTATTGAAATCACTGTCTCCAAACCCGTTTATTTTATATCCTTCTCTAACCTGTAAAACCAAACCACCTTGTATAACCTGACAGGAGAATGACCTGCACCTGATTGATTTGGTAATATCTGTTACTATATTTTCTTTTTCAAGATACCCGTGATCTCTATTGTGATATTGATTCTGATTTGTATTAATATTGAAGATGTGCTCGGAATAGGGCTTTGTACACTGACTATTTCCAAAGCATACACTCAAATCGATCTGGCCATTTGTTTTCTGTTGTAACCCCCCCGGTATCTTACTGTAACCGGTTTTTATTGCTGCTTCCCAGTTATACTTTCCGGCGGAACCCTGATAATGATTCTGCAGCCATTTATTGCAGCTAAAGAACAGGCGACCTGTTCGCCAGGATTTAATTTTATTGGGTAGCATAAATTTATATTTAAAATCTGGACATCATTTTACAATACAGGAACCCCTGTAAGATAGGTTATGCATGTTAGCAGGAGATTAACGGCAGATTAGAAAACAATTAGAACCTGTTTAAATAAGTTGTTTTCCTGCCACGGGGAGCTTTATGAAAAATGTTGTTCCATTACCAGCAGCTGACTTTACTTTAATATGACCTTTATGCAGTTTAACTATGCGGTTAACCAGTCGCAAACCAACGCCAAAGCAAACAGTGGCAAGGCTGTCTTCCGTTCAGTAAAATAGCTGAAAAATATTTTTCAATTTATTTTCAGCAATTCCTTTGCCATTATCCTCAATGGCAATAATGATTTCTGTATCAATTACACTTAATTTGATTTTTGAAAGCTTGTTATTCGAATATTTGCAGGCATTTGTAACTACATTTTTTATAGCTGTGAATAGTAATTCGGCATTTCCGAATACTAAAGGTTCAGCCTCGTTTTCTGGTAATTGTACAAAATCAATTTTTACAGAATAGTTCATATCCAGTTTGGTTATCTCTCCGGGTAACCGCATCAGGATTTCATCAATCCTGATCAAATTAAGTACCATACCCCCGGTTCTGCCTGATATGGTTGCAAATTCCAATAAGGTTTGGGTAAGTTTGCTCAGGTGACGCACATCTGATGAGCAGACCTCATTACAGTCCGGTAGCTTTCAGCTTCCCTGTCTCTCTGCAGGGAAACTTCCAGCTGACTGGATATAAAGGTTAACGAGGTTGATAATTCATGTGATTCAGCAGAAATAAACCGGCGCTGGATTTCAAAACTTTCCTATAACCGGTTCAGTAATTCATTTAGTGTTTCTGAAAGGTAATTCTGTTCATCATCTGCATTGTATGCATTCATTCTGTATGTAAGATTTTGCGCTGAAATGGTTTTAACCTCATGGGCAATTTTTTTGATCGGACGTAATAAAGCATTTGAAAACAGATAACCTAAGGTGAAAGCAACTAAAGTACTGCAGATCAAACAAAAAGTCAGAATGATTCCAAAGCGCTGCAGATTCTCATGCCCGAGTTTATCATATGCTGCAGATAAGACTACGATGTGAGTATTTCTGTCATAAAAAGCTACCGCAACCCTGTCATCAGTATTTAAATACAAGGTACCCTCATTTCTCATTTTTGCAGCTATTTCACTACTTAGCTATAAGCTGTCGGAAACATTGTCGCTATACGACTAAATTTTCATGTCTGAAAGATCATAAGCTTCAACGGTTTTATTTTTTATCGCCAATACGGATGTTGAATCTATACTGTTCATTATCGATTGACTGTATTTTTCAGGTTAGCTTAACATGTTGGCTGTAGTGAAAGCCCAGTTGGGTAATTGGGTTCTGATATTCACCAACATGTTCTGGTAAGAAAAATAATAGAGGACGCCGCATAGCAAATACAATAATAAAAAGATGATCATAGCAACAATGAAATCATAAGTTCAGGCCATTTGCTGAAATATATAGATAATGGAATTAGTGAGGTGGCTGCAAACCATATAATTTTTTCTGATCTACATGTAGGTAGTGCAGACAACAATGAAAGAATTAAGGAACTTTCAAAACAACAAAAAAGTAATGAAGATATTTTTTTAAGCCTTGCTGTTGATTATATTAAAGTAGCTGCCGACCAGCTAATCCCTGTATATGAAAGAAGCGGTGGAATAGATGGATTTGTAAGTATTGAAATTACGCCACACCTGGCACATGATGCAGATGGAACAATACAGCAGGCCAGGGCATTATGGAAAAAACTTGACCGAAGAAATATAATGATTAAAATACCGGCCACCATTGAGGAAGTAACAGCCATTAGAAAATGTATAAGTGAGGGTATGAATATTAATTGCACGCTGTTGTTCGGTTTGCCGAGATACAAAGAAGTTATAGAGGCTTACATTTCAGGGTTAGAAGATCGCATAAAAGCCAAAAAACCTATAGATAAGGTGGTCTCCGTTGCCAGCTTTAATATAGACAGGATTGATGCATTGACTGAATCATTACTGGAAGCAAGAAGTATGTTGGAATTAAAAGGGCAGTTGGGAATCAGTTCTGCAAAGAAAGCACTTGAAATGTACAGAACTTTTTTTGGCAGTGAGTTGTTTATGAACCTGGAGGTAAAAGGAGCAAAGCCGCAGCGGCTTTTGTGGAAAAGAACAAGCGAAGTAGCTCCGTCATTTGCTGATGTTAAATATGCAGAAGTACTGTTAGCTAAGGAAACCATCAATGCCGTTACACCGGAAGTGCTTGGCGCTTTAAACGGTCACGGATTTATTGCAACAGATCTGGATGACAATCTTGAACATGCTAACGCTGTACTGGCTCAGCTAAACGAAAAAGGTATTGACATAAATATGATAACCCGTAAATTGGAATATGATACGGTTAAAACATTAAACAGGAGGCACAATGAGAAGTTAGGGGAAATTGAAAGAGCAAGATTATAAGCCTATGTAAATTGTTATTCCGCAAAGGAATATCAACTTCAAAATCAATACAATTGTGAAGCAACTGTGATTATAGTATTAGCAAGTTCATCATTTATCTGAACCGAACAGGATAAGGTAGTTCTTTTAATAGTGGAGTTTATTTCTGAAATCTCAACCATACAGGTGCCGCAACTGCCTATGCCACAACATAAACCAAAACCGGTTAGTGTCAAATGGTCAGAAATCAAGGTCATTAAACTATGATATTCATTTCGGTTTGTTTGTACCAGGCAGGTTTGATTCTTATAAACAAGTGTAAAAATGATGGTGTTTTTTTCAGTGTTCATACAGGATATTTGCCTTAATAGATCAAAGAAATGCAATTTATGAAAAATAAAAGAGTTTTTTATCTTCTACTTTAATTTAATTGCTTAGTTTTGTGTTACAAATCATAAAATATGTTTTCAAAAACATGTGAATACGCCATCAGGGCCATGATCTTTATAGCACAAAAATCAAAAAAAGGGTACAAGGTTGGTATTAAGGAAATAGCTGTAGGGATAGATTCTCCTGTTCACTTTATCGCCAAAATCCTACAGGAGTTAAGTAAAAAAGGTTTTTTACAGTCACTAAAAGGGCCCAACGGCGGTTTTTATGTTGATAATGAGGCTATGGAATATTCGCTGGCCGATATAGTAAAAGCAATTGATGGTGATAAAATATTTTTAGGCTGTGGCCTGGGGTTAAAAGAATGCTCTCCATCACAGCCATGCCCGATACATCATGAATTTTCTAAAGTGCGGGCCGCCACTTTTACCATGCTTAAGAAGGCAAAACTTGGGCAGTTCAGCAGCCAGTTGGAAAAGGAACTGACATTTTTAAAGCGATAGTTTTTTTGACTAAATAGAAGACAAAAAGGTATTAATATCTGTTAAAATGAAATTACTTAAGTTATACTCCTGCATTATACTTGCTTTTTTAACAATACCAGTATTGTCTTTTGGGCAGCAGGTTAAACCATCAGGTTTTTCCTTCAATCAGCACACCGGATGGGTGATATTAATTTGCATGTTGCTTGCAGCCATGTTTGTAACCACCATCTTTTTAAAAAACAAAGTGGATGCCATAAGATCATCAAATAAAAAGCAGCGTGATCAACAAGATGAAATAAAGTTTAAAAATTATATTAATGGACTTGACAGCAGCCAGATTGATGCATGTTTAAAGCATTTAAAGAGAAAAAATGAAAAGCAAAATAAGAACTCGGGCCTGTTATCCGGGATAAGTATTTTTTTTATAACAGTCGCAGCGTCACTTTCAGGTAGCCCTGCATTAGCCCAGGATACTGCTAAACCGCAGGCTACATCATTACTCAGCGAAACAGGAATCCTGATCACAATTGTTTTACTGCTGATACCCATTACTGCAGGAATAGCATTACTGGCCGTAAAAGTGGTGTATAGTTTAAGGCAATACAGAAACAGGCAAAACCTGGAGGAAGCCAATAAACTTGCTGAATATTTAAAAGCCTTACCCGAAGCTGAAATTGAGGAAGTTTTAATAAAACGAAAGCAGGCACTGGATTATGCTTTAAGCCACCGGGAATTGTCAGGAGCTGAAAAAGCAATAGATAAAAAAGGCTTATTGAACATTAACACCGAAGCAGGCTTGCCACTTGTGGCACTAAAAAAGAAGGCAGTCAAGCGTCCCAACATCGATCCGAAATTGGCCAAATTGGTAATCTGGTATCTTAGCTGCGCTACGTTTTGGTTATTGTTTGGCACAACCATTGGCGAATATCTGGGAATAAAATTTGTAGCCCCCGATGCAGATCATGTAAGTTGGTTAAGCTTTGGGCGTTTACGTCCGGTGCATACCAATGCTGTTTTCTGGGGCTGGGCATCGTTGGGTATGCTGGGCCTTGGTTATTACATTGTACCAAGAGTAAGCAATACAAATCTTGCAAGTATTAAAAAGGGATGGTGGGCACTTGTACTTATAAATGCTGCGGTTATTCTGGGCACTATATGTCTGATGGCAGGTATCAATAATGGCGGTGGCGAGTATAGAGAATATATATGGCCGGTAATGTTGTTGTTTGGTATTGGACTCGTTCTTACGTTAATAAATTTTATACAAACCATTGCCCGCCGTACTACTCGTGAAATATATATTGCCAACTGGTACATCGTAGCATCCGTAATTTTTGCAATTGTCATTGCGGTTGTTGCGTATGTACCTATTTGGCAAAATGGTTTGGGCGAAACCATTATACAGGGTTACTATATGCACCAGGGTGTGGGTATGTGGTTTATGCTTTTTACATTGGGTATCATTTATTATTTTCTTCCGCAGCAACTTAATAAGCCCATCTACTCTTACAGCCTGGGTATCCTGGCTTTTTGGACCCAGATACTTTTTTATACTCTGATAGGAACGCATCACTTTGTTTTCAGTTCCATTCCCTGGTGGCTGCAAACCATTGCTATTGTAGGTAGTGGCGGTATGATTATACCGGTTATTGCAGGCAGCACAAATTTTATCATGACTTTTAAAGGTGCATGGTATAAAATCAAAGACAGTTATACATTACCATTCTTTCTGGTAGGTATCATATTTTATTTTACAGGTTCCATGCAGGGTACTGCGGAAGCATTTCGTTCTACAAACCTCATTTGGCATTTTACTGATTTTACGGTCGCTCATTCGCATCTTACCATGTATGGTATTATTTGCTTTTTTCTTTGGGCAGCCATATATGCAGTTATACCGAGGCTTACCGGCAAAGAGGCTCCTCAAATAACTATTGGTGCTCATTTTTGGCTGGCATTGATCGGTTTACTTTTTTATACGATTCCTTTAATGTACGGCGCCACCTTAAAAGGTTTAATGTGGATTAACGGAAAGCCATTTATTGACAGTGTAGTGATGATGGCGCCTTACTGGCTCTGGAGGGCAATAGGTGGTAGTTTAATGTGGCTGTCGCACCTGTTCTTCGCCTGGAATATGTATAAAATGCTCGTCAGCAATAAAACTATTGATGTAAAAGAAGCAGCAATCAAACAACTGGAAACAGAAGAGCCTGCTTTTGAAATGAATGCATAAAACTAATTAACAAAACATGGAATTTTTCAATAACCATAAAAAACTTTTCACTACAGCATTTTTGTTTTTTGCTGTTCTTACTGTTTTGGTTGCGGTGATGCCTGCCATTAATAATCAGCAAAATAACAAGCCATTACCAAATGCTGTACCATTGAGTGCTGATGCTATAAAAGGTAAAGATATCTTCATTGCAAATGGTTGTGTGTCCTGCCATACACAGCAGGTGCGGAATATTGATATGGATAAAATGTGGGGCGACAGGCCAAGTATTGCCGCTGATTATACAGACATGCATCGAACCGATTTTTGGCGTAACACAGCAACACTGATGGGGACGGAACGTACCGGCCCCGACCTTACAAATATCGGTAACCGTCAACCCAGTAAAGACTGGCATCTGGTGCATTTATATAACCCCAGAATTGTGGTAAAGGAATCTATCATGCCAGCTTATCCCTGGCTATTTATAATAAAACAAAAGCCTTCAAAATCAGATGTAGTTGTGAATGTTCCCGCTGCATATTTAAATGGCGACACTGGAAAAATAGTAGCAACAAGGGATGCCATGTATTTGCTGGCATACCTGCAATCGCTAAAACAAACTAAATTACCTGATGGCACGGTGGCTCCTGATTTTTTATATAAAAGAATAGAACAAAAGACTGCAGGTAATAATAAAACGATTGAACCGGATGGGGCATCAATTTATACAGCCAATTGCCAGAGTTGTCATCAGTCAAACGGTGAAGGTTTACCGGGAGCTTTTCCGCCATTGAAGGGTAGCCCGGTTGTGATGGGTGAAAACATGGAATTGTATATTGACATCATCATGCATGGTTATGATGCCAGGGCTAATTTTGGTGTGATGCCCCCGGTAGGAACTAATGCCAATTTTACAGAACAGGACGTAGCGGCTTTAATCAATTTTGAAAGAAGTAACTGGGGTAATAATGGAAAAAAAGTAACACCGGAGGAAGTGAAAAAGATATTGGATGTAGTCAAACTGAAAGCACCACAGTAATTAAACAATGCTTGGTTGTTGCCTTATCTTGATTAAGTACATTTTTTAAACAATAAAGAAGCATAGAGATGAAAAAAATATTTTTGATAATATGGATTTTGTTGACCGGATTCTTATCAAGTGCATGCCCCGTTTGCGAAAGACAGCAACCAAGGCTGTTACGTGGCATTGTACATGGTGCTGGTCCCGGAAGTAAATGGGATTATCTTATTGTTTCGGTAATGGTAGCTATAGCCTTATTCACACTTTTCTTTTCCATTAAATGGATGATACGCCCTGGCGAAAAATCCGGCAGCCATATTAAAAGGTATATTCTAAATATAGAGTAACATGGATGATAAAAGCACCATATTTATTTTTATTGATGAGGATACAAAGCCTGTTGCTGAAGTGCTCTCTCCGGTGACATTTGAGCTTGATACCCGAAAACTTACAGATGGTGATCATACACTAAAAATTGTGAGTAAGGATCCAACTGGTAAGGAAGGTGTTCGCCTCATTCCGTTTGTTGTTCGTAACGGCCCTGCAATTGCCGTAGAAGGCATTGCAGAGAACGATGTAGTGGACGGGGTGCTGCCACTTATGATTAACGCTTATGGAAAAGGTGATCAGAAATCCTTTTTAATTGAAGGCAGCGAAACGCCCCAGAGTATTCCTGCCTGGGTATGGATATTGATAATCGGCTTTGCAGGCTGGGCATTATACTACCTGGTAAGCTATATTTCTTTAACACGATAAATTTTTATGAACAACCTGGGCGATATAGAAACACTGGAGGATATTAAAAAGTTGGTGGATACATTTTATGGGCAAATACGAAACGATGAATTGCTTGGCCCCATCTTTAACGGCATTATACAGGACAGATGGCCGCAGCACTTGGAGAAAATGCACCGCTTTTGGCAAACGGTTTTATTGGGAGAGCATACTTATTATGGCAGCCCTTTTCCACCACATGCAAAACTTCCGGTGGAACAAAAGCATTTTGATACCTGGCTGGGCTTATGGTATGAAAGCATAAATAAGCTTTTTACCGGGCCAAAAGCCAATGAGGCAAAATGGCGTGGCGATAAAATGGCGGCGATGTTTCTTTCTAAAATAAATTATTATAAAAACAGTTCAGCAATACCATTGGCATAAAGTAAATAATTATGCATGCTGATTAAACCATAAAACCTTACCCTGTATTTTTTATTTTATGTCATAAAAATAAATAGTATGGACATCAAACAAATTAAACGTAACGGGAACATTAAAGTTCTTTCTCATGACCATCACTTTGGCCTATTGTTTTGCTGGAAGATCAGGAAAGGGATCATAAAGAATATAGCGCTGGGCCGTATCAGGCAATATATAAATTACTACTGGACCAACCATTTGCGACAACATTTTGGGGAAGAGGAGATCTTTTTTTATGCCTTGGTGGAAAGTAGTCTTTGTGTGAGAGGGTTATCGCATCATCAGGCAATTTCAGACATGATTAAAATTATCAATGCTAAAATTGTAGATAACCCTGAAACCTATTTGGCACTTGCTGATATAATAGATGAACATATCCGGTTTGAAGAAAATGAATTATTTCCGTTCATGGAGTCTGTATTGTCTGCTGAAGCGCTTGCTGCTATCGATGCTCAGTTAGGAAACCTTCATGTTACCAAAACGAATGATAATTATGCGGATGAATTCTGGACTAATAGTTCTTTGGACAATTAAATGCCTGGCGGTGCATTAATTATGGGTTCCGCAAAAGAAGCAATGAAAATAAAAGGAGTTTACGATTTAAATACAATAGTTTAAAGAAGACAATTATAGAGTTCTTTGAGAGAGTTTATTACACCTCACGTGATTTCAATGAAACGCTAATAAAATCCTAAACTTAATTCTGGCATCAATAAATAAGGCCGTGGATGATGTTTACACAATGAATTTTTGTATATTTGCTGCATGGCAGGTACCTTCGTATATCATCTTTTCAATTTCTCTAAAAAGCAGATCAATATTGAGACAACAGATGTATCTACCTGTTCATTCACTGAGTTTTTTCCTTTCTGTTCAGAGCTTTTTTACTTTTCGAGTTTTAAAGCTTTTAACAAGCCTGCCTAAGTCTGGCTTTGTACTGACTTAGGTTATTTCCCATCTCTTTTATTGATTTCACAATTGCAATTTGTTATTTAAGCGAATGCTGAGGTTTAGCACGTGCTATACAGTATTTTGTTGTGTATGCCTAAACAGTTACTGTTTAGAGGGGTGTAAAAAATGTATATGAATTGCAACAATGCATTATAATCAGTTATAAAATATTTTTATGAATACGTTAAGAAATGTCAATATCATTGGCGCTAATAGTTACCCCGAGGTAGAAATCTCGGGGAGATTTCTACCTGACTTAAGTTATGAAACTGCTGAGCATTTTAAAAATGTCAATCAAAAAACAATATTTCGGCAGTCCAGAGGTATTAAAGATAAAATGCTGAATAACTGGAACCCTGATTTCCTGATTGAATATATTATTAACCTCCATCATCTGCCTGCAAAAGAAAATGCTGTGATTATTTATGATATGGCACAGGAGGTCTTGAATGAACATAGCGTAAACCATCCGGAATTATCGAAGCTTGCTTCGAGGATATATTTCTTTTTTAATGATTTTCTGATGCAAATGAAAACAGAAGAAGAATTATTATTTCCGGAGATTAAGAAGTTAAGCAAGATGAAAATACATCAGGAAACAGATAGCCGCAGCCATTGCGATGATGTGAAAGAATTAGTTTTCAATTTGCACAAAAAACATGTACAGGCACTTGAAGGGCTTGGAGAAATCCGAAAGGTAGCCAAAGGGTACGCAGGCTCTTCAGATGAATACGCTTCTTTCAAACAGCTGTACAAAAAAATAAGAAAATTCGAATCCGATATGACCTTGCATATCCATCTGGAGAGTGATATCCTATTTCCGAAAATACTGGTGTTGGTAGAAATTTTGACAGGCAAAGATGAGAGGGAGCATGTTAAAACATAATAATAATTGCTCTGCAGAAACCGGAAAAAAACTAATCAAACCGATATGAAAGAAAAATATACAGATTCTACCTTGCAACGCCCGGAAGGGGAGCGCCTTATTGATGGTATGCATGTAACTATTGATTTGCCAGTGGTTATAAAAAAAATAAGGCTGGAGTCAACCTGGCAGGAGAGCGACCGAAATGCAATAACGGTTTTTAAAAACAGTAGTTTACGAATTGTGCTTATTGCATTGCATAAAGCTGCAGAAATGACCAAACATATTGCTAAAGGGACTATTTGCGTACAGGTGTTGGAAGGCCGGATTCAATTTAAAACAGGCCTGCAATCTGTTGAATTAAACAAAGGGCAGATATTGACATTGCACGAAGGCGTTCCACACAGTGTTTTAGCAATTAAAGAATCTGTTTTTCTATTAACACTTACAGCCAAACTGGAAGAATCAGGGATATATTAAACAAATACAATAAAATGGAACAGCATATTATAAAAATAATTACGGTCAAAAAGATCACGCATGATGTATTGGTAATTGTGACTGAAAAGCCACAGGGGTATAACTTTACCCCAGGCCAAGCCACAGAAGTTTCGATCAATAAACCGGGGTGGGAAAAGGAAAGAAGGCCATTTACCTTCACCTGCCTTCCGGCGGATGAGTATCTCGAATTTACGATCAAAACATATCCTTCACATAAAGGGGTTACCAACGAATTGCTGCAATTAAAAGCAAATGACGAATTAATTATCGGAGAGCCCTGGGGTGCCATCGGCTACAAAACTGAAGGGGTATTTATTGCAGGTGGTGCCGGGGTTACTCCTTTTATTTCCATCTTCAGGTTTCTGCAATCGAAGAAGAAGATAGGAAATAACAAACTCATCTTTGCAAATAAAAAGAAAGCTGATATTATACATGAAGAGCAGTTCGGGGCCCTGTTAGGTGATAATTTCATTAATATTCTGAGTGATGAAGAACTGGAAGGGTATGCCCAAGGATATATCAACGAGGGTTTTCTTAAAGATCATATATCAGGCCGGGAGAAAACAATTTACTTATGCGGCCCTGAACCGATGATGAACGCAGTGGAAAAACAGTTGTCAAATTTGGGTGTAGATCCGGGAATAATAGTTAAAGAAGAATTTTGAAACAGGCATTAGTTTATACTTAATAAAAAAAGTACAATGAAAACAAACCGATTATCAAACAGTTTACAGGCAGCACTTAATGACCAGGTAAGGCGGGAAGCAGAAGCAGCGCAAATTTACCTTTCTTTTGCTGCCTGGGCATCAGCCGAAGGGTACGCCGGCATTGCAAAATTCCTTTTCAACCATGCCATAGAAGAGCGCAGCCACATGATGAAAATTGTGGCGTATATTCTGGAAAGAGGTGCAAAAGTAAAAATAGAAGCCATAGCAGCCCCCGGTAAACCGCCAACAAGTATCCTTAATTGTTTTGAACAGTTATTTGAGCAGGAAATTGCCAATACAAAAGCCATTTTTGAAATTGTGAAAAAGAGCCTTGAGGAAGAAGACTGGGCGACATGGCAATACCTGCAGTGGTTCGTGAAAGAGCAGACAGAAGAAGAAGCCCTGTTATTAAATCTGCTGGATAAAATTAAAATTGCCGGTGGAGCTGATGCAACCTGTGATGCTTTGTATATGGTGGATGGAGACCTGCAAAAGATGTCTGACGCCATGATATTATCTGAAAAATAAAACCGTACAGCTGTTATAATTTGAAGTATACAGGAATAGCCTGTGAGGAAAAGGGCACTGAAATTGTTTACAAAAGGAGGATATAAAATGGAAGTTAAAATAAAAAGAGTTTATGATAAGCCGGATAAGGAAGACGGGAGGCGGGTTCTTGTAGACAGGCTATGGCCAAGGGGGCTCACAAAAGAAAAGGCAAATGTTGATCTATGGCTGAAAGAGATTGCTCCCAGTACTGAACTCCGGAAATGGTTTGGACATGATCCGGCTAAATGGAAAGAATTTCAGAAGCGATACAAGCAGGAACTTAAAAGGAACCACGAACAGGTTTTGATTTTAAAAGAACAAGTAAAGAAAGGAACAGTAACATTGGTTTTTGGCGCAAAAGATGAACAGCATAATGAGGCGCTGGTGCTTAAAGAAATGTTAGGGAACTAAGAAGGCATTCGAATTAATTACAATTAAAACATTGCATCATGAAAAAAGTATTAGTTGCGTTAGACTATGATCCTTCATCTCTGAAAGTTGCTGAAGCCGGTTATGATTTAGCCAGAACAATGAATGCACAGACAGTTTTACTACATATAGCTTCCACTCTACTTATTATTCCTCTCTAAATTATTCCCCCATAATGGGATTTGGCGGTTTCAATAATTCATACTTAATTGAAACAGAGGCTTCTGAAGAAATAAAAAAAGCTGCACAAATATTTCTGGATAAAGCAAAAGAACATTTGAGAGATGATAAAATCAAAACCATTGTAAAGGATGGTGATTTTGCAGAAACGATATTAAACACTGCAAAAGAATTAAAAGCTGATATAATTGTAATGGGTACTCGCAGCCGACATGGCCTGGATAAGATTTTGGTGGGAAGTGTAGCAGAAAAAGTTTTACATCATAGTTTAATACCCGTGTTTATTATTCCTACTAAAGCATTTGAAAAATAATAAGGAATTCACTATTTAAATATTGGAGTATGATTAAAGATCCCTATCAAATAAAAAAAATATTAAACACAAAAAAAGGCTCGTATACTTATTATAGCCTTGAAGAACTAAGTAAGCAAGTGCCCAATATCAATAAGCTGCCTTTTTCCATTCGTATTTTACTGGAAAACGCTTTGCGTAATTTTGATGACTTTGCAATCACCAAAGAGAATATTGAAACTATTCTTCATTGGCAACCAAAGGGCTCTGATAAAGACATTCCATTTAAGCCAGCCCGTGTTCTAATGCAGGATTTTACCGGTGTTCCAGCCGTGGTGGATATTGCATCGTTACGTGCCGAGATAGCGAGGAAAGGCAAAAAGCCTGATGAAATAAATCCATTAATACCAGTAGACCTGATCATTGATCACTCTGTGCAGGTTGATTATTTTGGAACGGAAAATTCCTATGCACGTAATATGGACGAAGAGTATAAGCGTAATAAGGAGCGGTATCAATTTCTAAAATGGGCTCAAAAATCATTTGATAATTTCAGTGTGGTTCCTCCAGGCATGGGTATTTGCCACCAGGTGAACCTGGAATATTTGTCAAAAGGCATAATAGAAAGAAATGGAGAAGTTTTTCCAGATACATTAGTAGGAACAGATAGTCATACGCCGATGGTAAACGGTATTGGCGTGGTGGCCTGGGGCGTTGGCGGTATTGAAGCCGAAGCCGCTTTACTCGGGCAACCTATTTATTTCATCATGCCTGAAGTAATAGGATTGAAACTTTCAGGTAAACTCCCAGTGGGTTCTACAGCTACTGACCTGGTATTATCTATTGCTGAACGACTGAGAAAATATGGCGTTGTTGGAAAGTTTGTGGAAGTGTTTGGTCCGGGCCTCGATAATCTATCTGTGCCTGACCGTGCCACCATTGGTAATATGTCTCCTGAATTTGGTTGTACGATTACTTATTTTCCGACAGACAGCAAGACGTTGGAATATATGCGTAAGAGCAACCGCTCGGAGGAGCAGGTGAAACTGGTAGAAGATTATTGCAAAACCAATTTACTCTGGAGAACAGGTGCTGAAGACATTCAATATACTGATATTATTGAGTTAGATATTTCTGCAATAGAACCTACTGTGGCAGGACCAAAGCGGCCACAGGATAAAATTTTATTAAAGGATTTTAAATCGAAATTTATTAACCTGTTAGATGAAACCTATGGCCGTAAATACCCAGAAGAAAAACAATTAAGCCGATGGATGGCTGAAGGCGGCAGCCAGCCTCTGACAGAACCGAAACCTGAACTGTACCCCGAACCCGAGATTGAAGAAGCTATTGTAAACGGGATAAAACATGTCTGGGTAAGAATCGGACAGGAAAGTTTCATGCTCAGTGATGGAGCTGTCGCCATTGCGGCTATTACTTCCTGTACCAATACCTCTAATCCATTTGTGATGGTGGGTGCCGGTTTGGTAGCCAGGAAGGCACGAGCACACGGATTAAAAACAAAACCCTGGGTGAAAACTTCTTTGGCACCTGGTTCAAAAGTGGTAACTGGTTATCTTGAAAAAGCAGGTTTGTTAGGCGACCTCGAGGCAATGCAATTTCACACGGTGGGATATGGCTGTACTTCCTGCATTGGTAACTCGGGCCCCTTGCCGATTTTTGTTGCCAGGGCAGTAGATGAACACGACCTTGTAGTGGCTTCTGTACTCTCAGGCAACCGGAATTTTGAGGCGAGAATTCACCCACAGGTAAGAATGAATTTCTTAATGTCGCCGATGCTTGTAATAGTGTATGCGATTGTCGGCAGGGTTGATATAGACTTCATCAATGAGCCCATCAGTTTTGATCCCAATCAGGAGCCGGTTTATTTAAAAGACATCTGGCCTTCAGATGATGAAATCAACGGGTTGATGAATAAAGTGCTTTCACCAAAAGATTTTGCAAAAAATTATGCGGAAATATTTGAAGGTAATGAAACCTGGAGGAACCTTATTATTCCTGAAGGGACCTTATACGCATGGGACGATAGCTCTACCTATATTAAAGAAGCACCTTTTTTTAATAATATTTCCGAACAAGCGGAACCCTTAAAAGACATCAGTAATGCAAGGGCATTATTGGTATTGGGCGATAGCGTGACTACTGATCATATTTCGCCAGCAGGTCAGTTCAATGAACATTCAGCCGCCGGTAAATATTTAATAAGCCGTGGTGTGAAAAAAGAGAATTTCAACTCTTATGGTTCACGGAGAGGAAATGATGAAGTGATGGTGAGGGGCACTTTTGCCAATGTGCGTATAAAAAATAAGCTGGCTCAAAAAGAAGGTAGCTATACATGCTATTTACCCACAGGTGAAGAAATGTCTGTGTTTGATGCTTCGGTAAGATACAAGCAGATTCAAACAACATTGATTGTACTGGCCGGCAAAGAATACGGAAGCGGTTCATCAAGAGACTGGGCAGCAAAAGGCACATTCCTGCTGGGTATTAAAGCGATATTGGCAGAAAGTTATGAACGTATTCACAGAAGTAATTTGGTTGGAATGGGTGTTTTGCCTCTTCAATATATAGAAGGTGACAGCGCTGAAAAATTAGGGCTTACAGGAAATGAAACCTTTACCATAACGGGTATTGCCAAAGATATCAAGCCATTAAAAAGAGTGCATGTCATCGCTAAAAAGGAAGATGGAACAGCAATTACATTTGAGGCCATTGCCCGAATGGATTCAGCCATTGAAATTGAATACTACAGGCACGGTGGAATTTTACAGTATGTGTTGAGACATTTTTTAGAAAAAAATAATTAATAAAACATTAAAAGATATATCATGGGAAACGAAACTTTATATCCAAAAGCAACAAAAGAACTGGCTGATAAAAAAGCTGCATTAGCGCCTAAAAATTTTGACGCCTGGAGAAACTTCAGTAAAACGGTTTTTGAGCCGGGAGTACTTGATGAAAAAACAAAACAATTGATTGCAGTAGCCGTGGCGCATGTAACGCAGTGTCCATACTGCATCAGGTCACATTCAAAATATGCTATTCGAAAAGGAGCCAGCAAAGAGGAAATTATGGAAGCAATATGGGTAGCTGCTGAAATGCGTGCCGGTGCAGCTTTTGCTCATGCAACCATTGCGATGGATGAAATGGAGGCGGCAGAAAGGAAATAACCGCCCTGAGTAGTAAATGGCAGCATTGGTCTTATCAAAGCCCTGAGTCGGGTGAACCGGAAGAAACAGGACAATCTATACATGTCTCAATTGGTAATGAAGGTACATATAACCGGTATTGCAGGATAATTGATTGGCCGAGGAAATATTCACGATAATAATTAAAGACCTGGAAATGGAAAATAAAAGGAAATTGGGAAACTCAGCGTTATTGGTATCACCTTTAACTTTTGGCGGAAATGTTTTTGGGTGGACACTCAATGAAAAAGAATCTTTTAATATATTGGATGCCTTTATTGAGCATGGTTTTAATTTTATAGATACTGCCGATACCTATTCAACCTGGGTAGCCGGAAACAAGGGCGGCGAATCAGAAACAATTATCGGCAATTGGTTAAGAAAAAACGGCAAAAGAACTGATGTGGTTATTGCAACGAAAGTTGGAGGTGCCATAGGGGATATTAAAAAAGGGTTAAGTGCCAAATACATCAGGGAGGCTGCCGAAGCATCTTTGAAAAGATTGGGAACTGATTACATCGATCTTTATCAATCACATTATGATGATCCCGGAACTCCGGTTTCTGAAACGATGGCAGCATTTAATGAGTTGATCACAGCAGGTAAAGTGCGTTATATCGGCGCATCTAATCTAAGTGCCGAAAGAATAAAGGAATCTAATGATTTTGCCCGGAAAAATAATTTTGCTCCCTATATAAGCCTTCAACCTTTATACAATCTATATGACAGGCAGAAATTTGAAAATCAGTACCTGAAACTGGTTACTGAAGAATCTTTAGCGGTTATTCCATACTATTCTCTTGCAAGCGGTTTTCTTACCGGAAAATACAGAAGCGAAGCAGATCTGGGCAAAAGCCTGCGTGGAAAAGGAATAAAGAAATACCTGAATGAACGGGGAATGAGGATATTGGCTGCGATGGATATAGTGGCAGCTGAACAAAATGTTCATACGTCACAAATAGCAATTGCCTGGTTGCTTCAAAAACCAACTGTTACTTCTGCTATCGCCAGTTCTACAACAGCCAAACAATTAAGCGAGCTGGTAATGGCGGCAAATTTCAGGTTGACAGATAATCAAATGCAGGTATTGGACAGGGCAAGTGCTTTGTAAACAGAATTTTATACCGTAAAATACCTTTGATTCATTAATTAATCCGTATGGATGAGCTTACACTTCAAATGAATGATCTGCTGAATAAAATACGCTATTGTGAGGTTTGTAAGAAAGATTTACCGTTTGGCCCCAGGCCCATTATACAACTGAGCTCTTTTTCAAAAGTCGTAATTATAGGCCAGGCGCCCGGCAGACGTGTACATGAAACAGGTATTCCATGGAATGATGCAAGCGGAAGAAAATTAAGAGAATGGATGAAGGTTGATGAGGCTGCGTTTTATGATCCGGAGTGTTTTTCAATAATGCCAATGGGATTTTGTTATCCGGGAAAGGGCATCTCCGGCGACCTGCCTCCAAGGCCTGAATGCGCCCCTTTATGGCATCCACAGGTTTTCAGGTATTTTAAACACAAACCGCTTATTTTGTTAATTGGCCGGTATGCACAACAGCATTATTTAGCAAATAGATTTACCGGAAGCCTTACTGAAACAATAAGAAACTTTAAGCAATTTATGCCTGAATATTTCCCGTTACCACACCCTTCTCCAAGAAATCAAAACTGGATAAAGGTAAATCCATGGTTTCAGGAAGATGTAGTTCCCGAACTTCAAAAAAGCATAGAAGAAGCTGTTTACAAAAAAAAAGGTAACGAGACAAAGAAATAATTGAACCCTGCTCATGATATGAATTCAGTTAAAGAAACAATAACTATAAATGTTATTTCCGATGAAGTGAAATATGAGTTAAAAACCTATCCAGGGGAGTATCGTAATCTGATGATGTTGATTTATGACCGTATTTATGTTGAATTTTTTGGTGATTGTAAAGGAATGGGAAGATGTGGCACCTGTTTGATCAGAATATTAGATAATGACAGGGTACTTCCTGCGTCAGACAGGAATGAAGCAGCAACGATAAAGAAATCAGGTATAATTACAGATGGAATCAGATTATCCTGTCAGATTATGGTTGATCATTTATTGAATAATGCCACCATTACGATTCATCAGGAATATTAAGGTCTGATAAAATAGACCGGTTCTATTTTTCCTGCCTGTTTGTTAGCGAACTGATTATTTTCTGCCCCTTGATTAATATTTTCAAGCTTCTTCTTTTCAGTGAAATATCCGGGTGTTTTTTGGTATGCTCATCCATATTGTGTTTATAGCTCGATAATATATCATGATAAGAAAGTATCCCAATAATATTTTTATTTTCTTTGGATAGAACCGGAATAACATCTATATCTTCCCTGGCCATCAATTCAACTGCTACCCTAAGGCTATTGTCTGTTTCAATTGAAATCTGTTTTGCTTTAATGAGTGTTCCTGCCAACGTTTCAGGTTTGAGTTGTTTATCATAAATGCTTACTAGACTTACGATGCCCCGGTATTCACCATTAATACTGGATACGATAAAATGATTACTCTTATGCAGTGGTTCTTTGTGAAGCCAATCTGCAATTTCCCCGATACTGCTGTTCTCCCCCAGGATTAATCCGGTATCGGCCATTACCTGCTCAACTGTTATTTGTTCCAGGATATCCGGCTCATAAGAGTCTGGTGTTTTAATTCCACGACGTGCAATCTTTTCAGTCATGATGGTGTTTTCCATAATAAAGAATGAAACAATATAAGCTGCGCCACAAGCCCCCAGTAGGGGCAATAATGCATTTGACTGGCCTGTTGTTTCCAATGCAAAAATGATGGCGGTTAAGAATGCCCTTGATGCACCGGCAAACATAGCGGACATACCAACCAATGCAGCCAATGGAAGCGTAACTCCCGAGGCAGGAAACATATACAATATAAAGCTTCCTAATAACGCACCCGTTGCACCTCCAATAGTTAATAAAGGTGCTAATGTCCCGCCGGATGTGCCGCTACCTAATGCAATAGCCCAGGAAATAAATTTGAAAATACATAGAGCCAGTACAACCTGTATGGCCATGGTGCCCGCTAGTATATTGGTAATATTATCATAACCTACACCTAATGTATGTGGAGAAATATATCCTATAACACCAACCGCAAGTCCGCCGATGGCGGGCCACCACATCCAGTGTACCGGAAGTTTTTCAAAACTGTCTTCTATAAAATAAACAAATTTTGTTACCATCACCGATATCAATCCAATTACAATGCCCATGATACTGTATGCAAGCAGTGCAGTATTGCTGGCAGTTTCTATTACAAGATTTACTGCAAAAACAGGTTCCTGTCCAAATAGAAGATGATGCCCTGCTGCACCTGTAATACAAGCCAATGCAACCGGTATAATTGAACGCGGAGAAAACTCGAATAACAATAATTCAATAGCTAAAAAAATAGCAGCAATGGGACTTCCAAATATGGCCGACATACCTGCAGTTGCGCCGGCAGCCAATAATATTTTTCGTTCATTGTGGGTTATTTTTAATAACTGCCCCAGCGTAGAACCCAATGCCCCGCCAGTTGCAATGATAGGACCCTCAGCTCCAAAAGGCCCGCCTGTGCCAATAGAGATAGCAGATGAAATGGGCTTCAGGTAAGTTATGGACGGTTTGATTTTACTTTTGTTGGTTAGTATCTGTTCCATAGCTTCCGGTATGCCGTGGCCCCGTATAGCTTTTGATCCAAATAATGCCATCAACCCAACTACAACACCGCCTAAAGCCGGTATTACAATCACCCACAATCCTAAATTATTATAGGCAGGACCAGAGGGTGAGATCGTAAAACTTCCGTAAAAAGATATATTAGTGATCAGGTTGATCAGGTAAACAAGAAATTTAGCGATAAAGATTATGAAGATGGCTACCAGTATCGCCAATGCGGCAATGGTTAAAAGTCTCTTTTTATTCTGGTTTATTTTGGGTTTGACTTGCTCAGCTGCTAATGACGCTTCTAATGAAATTGAAATTGGGATGCTGTTATGCACTTTAATGTATTTTAGATTTGAGAATCAGTTCTGATATACTCAGTAATAACGGTTTTAAAGCCTGTTCCAATTGTGGAATACTGTATTACAAATTTACATAAGTGCCTGTAATAAAAAGGAAGAAGAAGGTAAAATTCCTATTTATAAAAGGAGGATAGATTGAAATGCAATATTCAGTCAAAAACAAAGAGGTTAACAACCCGACTCAGCTTTAATATTATAATGGTATGGTTCAGTAAGCAAAAAAGCAAAAAAAATCGTTTCAGAAGGGTGTTTGGGTAAATTAAGATAACGACTGAAGTTAATAATGAGATGTGTAATCTTATCTGACACTGCTGGAATCAAATCCTTTTCTTTTTGTTGTTAAGATATACCGCTCCTTCCTTTATTTCAGAAGCCAGTTGCTCAATTGTTTTTGTTGTGAATAAGTTGAGGAGCTCATTTTTGATGACCTTATATTGTATGTGCATGGGACAAGGCTGAGTTTCGGAACACATTTTTAATCCCATTACGCATTTTTTAAGGACTTCAGATTCACCTGTGGCCTCCAGAATTGCAAATACGGGTAATTTTTTTGCCTTGTCAGTAATAAAAAAGCCTCCGTTGGGCCCACGTACAGAACTCACTATTTTATTGTCTCTCGTTAATAGCTGCAGGATTTTTCCTGTAAACGATCTGGGAGAATCAATAGCGTCCGCAATTTCTTCAATACCCAGTTTATTCTGTCCGGTACTTTTTTTTGCAATGAAGATAGTTGCCCTGATGGCGTATTCTGTTGTTTTTGAAAACATATCATTTATTGGTATGGCAAACTACATTAATTTCTGATTGTGTTAAACTATATTTTGTGCCATTCTGCATAAGAATCTTTTGTTTCGAATAATTTTAAATGAACCAGCTTTGTTTTTGCAGGTAATGTTTTTTGAAGTACCTGACTTATATAGGTCAGCAGATTCTCAGCAGTTGGTTCTGCTTCAAGTATTACCAGGTTTTCCTGTGTTGAAATTGATGGATTTTCAGCAAGGTAACCTTTGGAAACAAGCAGGCAGTGATCTATTTTTTCTATGACTGAATGCTGCACAATTTTCTTGACATCTTTAAAATCGATGATAAAACCGGGTGCAGGAATGTATCCGGAAGTTTCATCTGCAGATGAAAGGCTAACATGCAGTTCATAGGAATGGCCATGTATATTTTTGCAGGGCCCTTCATAACCCTTTATGGCATGCGCCATCTCAAAGTGAAATATTTTTGTAATGCTGATCATCATTGTTAAGCCATAACTGTTTGGTCAGTTTGTTGAAGTTTGAATTGCAGGTTGCTTCCTTTCCGGACTGCTTTTTGTTTTGCCTTAAGAGTTTTTAGATAACAAATGATCTGGCTCTTTAATAATGGATATAGTATGAGATAAAAGCCCGTTGCCATTGTAAGGCCCGATAGGAAAAATATGATGAAATATGGCCTTAGCTGCAGCATCATATTACCGAATGGTATGTTGTTGTTGCTCATTTGCCAACTGGCTTTAAGTATTCCTGCAATAATCAGGCTTACCCAAAAAATAAGCAGTGAAATATTGGCTGTATAAAAACCGCGATTCAGCCACTTTAAATTTTTTGAAATAGGAACACAGGTATCCTTAAGTATGTCGAATGCGATGGCTAATAACAAAAAACTGTTTATGCCAATGGTGGCACCCATAGTATGTGCCACAGTAATATGGGTGCCATGTGTATATAAGTTTATAGCCGGTATTGACATGGCAATGGCCAGCACCAATGTCAGGAATATCCAGATATCGGCAGCCATTAAAAAACGGTAAGCGGTGTTGTGATAATTTTTTCGGGCAGTACTTAGAGAAGCTTTCCATTGCCAGATGATCCTGCCTAATATAAAAAGCTCTGTCATGCTTACTGCATAACTGATATGTTTTACAAAAGGGTAGGTAGGTAAGGTGTAAATATGATGCCCCCAATTAAACATCAGGTTAAACAAGCCGGTAAAATACAGCAGAAAAGCAATGGGTGCACGGCTGTATTTTTTACTGCCACTTATTTTTTCCATTAAAAAAATACTGCTGCCATAAATCAGCATGTTCCAGGAGCCTACCATGGAGCCATAGGATTTCCATTGTACCGTCATATCATTCACCACATCATTTCTGAAATACGGGAATATCCATAAATAAGATTCAATGAAGGTGAAGAGAAAAAAAAACAAACCGGTGAGCCACATCCATACGTACACGGGTTGTTTATTAAAACTGGTGATGGTGCTTAAAAAGCTGATGATGAAAAGTAACCAACCAGTTGCTATGGGTAATGCCAGTAATGGATCAAATTCCCAGTATTCCCTGCCGCCAAAAATACCAAAACAATACGTTATAAGGATAATGAATACCGATATAACAAAGATTACCAGTTGTATTTTTAAAAGTACCGGGTATTTGATTTTCTTGCCGGTATATTTCTGCAAATAGGTAAGTACCGAACCCATGGCCGCAAAAATTATCCAGAATACAACCGATGAAACATGCAGTGGTCTTACTTTTTCAAAAGAAAGATATTCCTTAAGGAACCCCGGCAGCAGGTATTGCAATGCGCCCGTTAATCCAAACAGCATTCCCATTGCCATCAACGATAGACCGGCAATGATAAATAATTTTGAAGTGGAAGGTTTATTGTTCAATGGTTCCATCATGGTTGATTGTAAAAGTTTTGGGGTCTGCTTTTCCCGATTTATCAATATCTTTTAAAAAGGCAAGCAAGGCACTGTTTTCAGTGACAGATAATTGAAATTGCGGCATAGCACCTTTCCCTATTTTTAAAAAGACATTTATGTATTCTTTGCCTTTCAAAGAATATACATTTGTCAGGTCGGGCCCTAAATATCCGCCCAGGCCATATACCTGGTGGCAGGCAGTACAATTATATTTTTGCCAAACCAGTTTGCCCATATCTTCTTCTTTCTTTTCTGCATCATATTTTACCGGTAATGTTGTGTACAGATAAAATGAATAGCCGAAAAATGTAAAGAGCAAGGCAAAAAGGGTAATAAGCTTTTGCCGGTATGATGTCATAAAATATATTTAAATAATTAAAGACAAAGTTATCTTTAATTATTATCTTTGCCCAATAATTTTGCCAAATGAAGCATGGATTTAAAAAAATAATATTGATAGACCCGGAAGATAGCCGGGTCATAATGAAGAAAGAATTTTATATTTATTCATTGCCAAGCCGGTTACAACGCTGGTTGTTATTTTTAAAAGTGCATACGGGTTGGCGGTTACAATATTTAAGTGATATAAAATTCAGGAAGGCAAAGACAAAGAATTTTGCTTATGAGAACCAATCTATTAATGAAAAGCCGCTGGTATATTCCTGCTCGGGATGCTCAAACGCAGCGCAAATGACCAATTATATTGCAGTACAACTCGACAGAAGGGGTATGGCAGAAATGTCGTGCATAGCTGGAGTGGGTGGTAATGTTAAAAAGCTGGTACGCACCGCGTTATCCGGCAGGAAAATTATTACGATTGATGGTTGCCCACTGGCATGCTCCCGGGCATGCCTGGGCAATCATTCAATTAATTCCGACGGTCATTTTGAATTAACAGCCCTGGGGGTTAAGAAAAAAGATCATGAAGATTTTGATTTGGCAGAGGCAAATAAACTACTAAAATCCATTCAGCAAAAAGTTGCAGAACTCAGTGGTGCAACCTGAATGCAGAGAAATAGAGAAATTATGAATAGAACCATTGTTGAATTTTTACTGGAACAAAACTGCGCCAGTATATGCTGCATTGATGAATCAGGGAAACCCTGTTGTTTCAATTGTTTTTATGCCTTCCATACAGAATCAGGGTTTTTATATTTTAAATCGTCGGCAAATTCACAGCATGCCATATTGATGAAGAAAAATCCATTTGTAGCCGGTACCATACTACCTGATAAGCTTAACAAAATATCAATAAAAGGTATACAGTTTGAAGCCGTTGTATTAGATACCCAGCAGCCCGTGGTTAAACGGACTTTGGGAATCTATCTTAAAAAACACCCGCTGGCATTGGCAATACCTAGTGAGATATGGGCACTGCAGATCAATAAGATAAAAATGACGGACAGTACATTGGGGTTTGGAAAGAAAATTAACTGGGAGAGGGAACCGGGAAAGGAGGATCCCGTAAAAAACCAACTGGCAGATATCGATTTAAACTAAAAATAATTACATGTACAATACCCCGCTTCATAAATTCCATATCCCGGTGATGGGCCTTGCCTTTACCATTGATACACCAATAAAAGTTGCCCCTTTCGGCATTTCATCTGTTATATCCATTGTAGAAAACAGGTTAATTGAAATGATGCGTAAGCATTATTGCCCAACCATTGGGCTGGAATATGTACCTATCACTATACATGAAGATGACTTCAGAGCTAAAAGAATTACTGATTACCTGAACTTGGTAAACAGGATTGTTAATCAAAAGTTTGAAAAAATCAAGGAGGCCGCCTTCGAAACCGGATCTGACCTGGTGAAGTATTTTGAAATGCTGCCGGAAGACAGCGTGCTGAAAAAGTTGTATGCCAAAATGGTGAAAACTGAAGACATTCAGGAACAGCTGATCCTTCAGCATCAATTACGAACTCAGATGCGCAGTGGCAGTATTGATGTAAACATCATGACCAAAACTGACCAGAATAATTTCACTAAAGCAGGTGAGTTAATTGAAGATGGCTCGGATGCAGTAGCCGCACTGAGAGGTTATGCAAACAGTAACCTGGAGAATTCATCGGTAATATTTTCTGCAGGTACAAATTTCAGACTGTATAATTATCTTGAAAAACTTTCTGCCTTTGATGTTAATAATTACGGTGGTTTTACCAAGAAAGTTGTGATTAAAGTAAGTGATTATCGTTCTGCTCTAATTCAAGGAAAATACCTGGCAAAAAAGGGTATTTGGGTAAGCGAGTTCAGAATCGAGTCGGGTTTAAATTGTGGCGGACATGCATTTGCAACTGAAGGGTATCTGTTAGGGCCGATATTGGAGGAATTCAAATCGAAAAAGGAGGAACTTATTGATTCGCTTTTTGAATTGTACAATAAAGCACTGATTCAAAAAACAAAAGTAAAATTTGTTTATCCTCCTCAATTAATCATTACTGTACAGGGGGGAATAGGCACAAATGAAGAGGCTGAATTTTTACTTGACCATTATGATATTGAAAGCACAGGTTGGGGTACTCCATTTTTATTGGTACCAGAGGCTACAACTGTTGATGATGAAACTTTAAAATTACTGTGTGCTGCAAAAAAGGAAGATATTGTGTTGAGTAAAAACTCTCCGTTCGGAATCGGCTTCTATTATCTTAAAGGTACTTCTGCAGACAAGGAAAAACAGGCACGGATTGCCAGTGGCAAACCAGGTAGTCCATGTACCGAAAAACACCTAGCATTTAATACAGAATTTACCAAAGAGCCCATCTGTACTGCTTCCAGAAAGTACCAGAAATTTAAAATTGCCCAGCTGCAATCTATTGATCTGCCTGAACCGATATATCAAAAGCAATTAACAGAAGTGTTGGATAAAGAATGTTTATGTATCGGGCTTAGTAATGCGGCTGCCATAAATTATTCGCAAACGATGGTCAAAAACCTGAATGCTGTAAATATTTGTCCAGGTCCCAATATTGTCAATTTTTCAAGCGTTGTTTCTTTGCAAAAGATGGTTGATCATATTTATGGCAGAGACGATATTATTGCCAATGGAGAAAGACCGCATATGTTTATTACTGAATTGAAACTATACATTAACTATCTTAAGGAAAAACTGGAAGATGGATTTAATACCGACCAGTTGATTAGTATGAAAAAATATTTTACCACCTATTATCAAAATCTAAGAAATGGTATTTCATATTATTACAGTCTTCCTTGCTTATCTCATAACAGTGAAAAGCAATTTACTAACGGATTAAGTAATGCAAAACTGGAATTAGAATTACTGAATTTTCAATTTCCTTTCATAAGCGAATAAATGGAAAAGCTGACTCTTTTTTTAAGGAGCCAGCTTTTAACCTGAACATTGGATTTTTCTATTTGAATGGAATGTTAGTTCTCCATATTTTGTTTATTAAGTCTGCAATAACTTGTGAAGTAAGGTATTTGAGGGTTCCCCTTAACTAAGGGTTAACTTCACTTTATGTTAGATTTGCAAGTAACTCCACATGCTGTATTGTTCGTTAGCTTCATGCTGAAATACAAATTTGTACAATCCTAAAAATATTACAATGAAAGATATGAAATCAAAATCTGGTAAAATACGGTTGATTAATTCAGTAAAATTGTTGCTGATTTTCGCTTTGTTGTTTCAATTGAGCGCATGTAATAACGGCGGCTCAAGATCGGTAATTGATGCAAAGTTTGAAGGTGATGGAGATAATTTACCACGGGTAACCCAGGAAATGGTGGCACCGCCCATGTTGCCAAAATTTGAACAGGTTGATAAAGATGGTCCAAAAATAGTTGAGGTTACGTTTGTGGTGCAGGAAAAGAAAATGGAAGTAGCACCCGGCGACTCTATATGGGCATTTACTTTTAACGGTACCGTGCCGGGGCCCATGATAGTGGTACATCAAAACGATTTTATCGAACTCACTTTAAAGAATCCGGCTACCAATACCCAAACGCATAATATAGATTTTCATGCTTCAACCGGAGCCATGGGAGGTGGGGATATTTCACTTGTTAATCCCGGTCAGCAAGTAACATTCAGGTTCAAGGCAACCAAGCCGGGTGTATTTGTTTATCATTGTGCACCAGGTGGGGAAATGGTACCCATCCATGTTGTATCCGGAATGAATGGAGCCATAATGGTTTTGCCACGTGAAGGATTAAAAGACGAAAATGGTAACCCGGTAACATTTGATAAGGCATATTATATTGCTGAGCAGGATTATTATCTTCCAAAGGATAAGGACAGTAAGACGAAAAACATTTCAACACCCCAGGAAAGCATACAGGGAATAGGACAATCTATTAAAACGCTAAAGCCCACAAACATCGTGTTTAATGGAAGCCAGGGCGCATTATTGGGGAAAAATGCGCTCACAGCGAATGTGGGAGATAAGGTTTTATTGATTACTTCGCAGGCAAATAGGGATACCCGTTTTCACCTTATAGGCGGACACGCTGATCTTTACTGGCCCGGCGGAAAATTTAATAATAGGCCTTATACTGATCTTGAAACATGGGCAGTACCGGCTGGTTCCGCAGCAGCTGTAATGTATAGATTCAGGCAGCCTGGTACTTATGCATTCTTAAATCACAACCTGATTGAAGCTTTTGATTACGGTGCAGTGGCGCAGATAAAAGTAACAGGCAATTGGGATAGCACCCTGATGAAACAGATACAAAAACCAATGCCGATAAAATAAATTTCATGTTTGGAGTTTGAATATAGAGACAATTGTTCAGGGTGGGAGAGAATTCTACGAACTTCTGAATACAAATTTCAATTTGCATTTTAAATTCCCATTTCAATAATGGTAAATGGGTAAAGCTGTATAATATATACTGTCGGATACGGCTGCAATTAATGTTCTGTCATTGTTTTGTAAATAAAAGTATTTAATTACTTTTATCAAAAATTAGCCCATACCTTTGCTGTATCAATTAATCTAAAAAATTTGACACATGCAAACGACAACAGCAGAAAATATCCTTAACGTAACGTTTCTGGAACCGAGGCAAAAGCACCCAACCATTTTTGTTCGCTTTGATGAACTGGCAGAAGGTGAAAATTTAATCATACACAACGATCATGACCCTAAGCCATTGTATTATCAATTACTTGGCGAAAGAGGCAACATCTTTACCTGGGAATACCAGGAGCAGGGACCGGAATGGTGGATAGTCAAAATAACAAAACGTATTACAGGAGAAGGTGACGAAACTCTTGGACAAATTGCGGCCAAAGATTTGCGCAAAGCAGAGGTATTTAAAAAATACGGATTGGATTTTTGCTGTGGCGGAAAGAAAACAGTGAAAGAAGCTTGTGCAGAAAAGGGCCTGGATGTTACCAAAGTTGAACAGGAATTGCAACAGGCTGATAAAGTGCCACTCTCTCGTCCGATACCTTATGGAGATTGGAGCCTGGATTTTCTGGCAGATTATATCGTTAACACCCATCACAGTTATGTAAGAAGAACCTTACCGGATATTACGGCCTATGCAGCTAAAGTAATGCAGGTGCATGGTAATCGGCATCCCGAATTAATACGCATCAACCAATTGGTTAGTGAAATAAATGCAGAGTTAACGGGCCACCTGGTTAAGGAAGAAAAGATATTGTTCCCTTATATTAAAGCATTGGCTGCAGCAAAAGATCATACGCAACCATTACAGGCCGCTCATTTCGGATCGGTACAAAGCCCCATTAATATGATGGAGATGGAGCATGAACTGGTTGGAAAAAGCCTGGATGAGATCAGGCAGCTCTCCCTCAATTATTTATTGCCTGAAGATGCCTGTGCCAGTTACAGTTTACTGTATAGGATGCTGGACGAATTTGAAGAAGATTTGCATTTGCATATCCATCTTGAAAACAATATTCTGTTTCCAAAAGCTCTGGAAATAGAAAAGCAATTAAACAACTAAACAAATGAAAAATCAAGCTCCCATAAAAAGACACCAGGCTATTGTCTCATTTTCCAAAGACCATCATTTTGGATTATTGCTGGTGTGGAAAATAAGACAAGGCCTGAATAAAGCTGTCAATCCTGAACGGATCAGCAATTATGTAACTTTCTTTTTTAAAGAAGACCTTGAAAAACACTTTAAAGAAGAAGAGCAATTACTTTTCAGTAAACTACCGGCTGATGATGTGCTAAGGAAACAGGCAGAAGGAGATCACCAGGTAATATACAAGCTGGTGGCTACTATTGAAAAAAAGAAAGACGATGTAGTTCTGCTCAATAAACTGGCGGATGAACTGGAAAAACATATCCGTTTTGAAGAACGGGAGCTGTTCAATCATCTTCAGGATAATATTAAAGCAGATGACTTAGAAGCAATGGCAAATCGTTTTCCCAACAGCAGCAAAGCAATTGATGAAAAATGGGAAGATGTTTTTTGGGAAATTAAAAAATAATAAAATGGACATCCCGGGTAAATATGGCAATCAAAGAAGAGTAGTAATAGTAGGCGCAGGTTTTGCCGGCCTCACATTAGCAAAAAAAATATCGCCAAAATACTTCCAGGTGATCCTGATTGATAAAAATAATTATCACCAATTTCAACCTTTGTTATACCAGGTAGCTACGAGTGGGCTGGAGCCAAGCAGTATCAGTTTTCCGCTTCGGAAAATATTCCAGCAAAAACGAAATATTTTTATCCGCATGACGCAGGTAACCGCTTTTACTCCTGAAGCAAAAACGATACATACTGAAATAGGAGATGTTGTATATGATTATTTAATACTTGCCCAGGGAGCCACAACTAATTATTTCAATAATGACCAGTTACAGAAGAATGCCTATTCCATGAAATCGGTATCTGAAGCATTGCTGTTACGGAACACGTTATTACAGAATTATGAAATGGCGCTTAATGCCGAAAATATGGAGCAGCGGTCTTCATTACTAAATGTAGTAATAGTTGGTGGCGGGCCAACGGGTGTTGAGCTGGCAGGAGCGATTGCTGAGATGAAAAAGAAGATTCTGCCAAAGGATTATGTTGAAATAAATTTCGGGCACATGCACATTCACCTGCTGGAAGCAGCGCCCCGCCTGTTAAATGGCATGAGTACACAATCAGGTAATACAGTTGTTGAGTATCTGAATGGTTTGGGAGTGGAGGTACAGACAAACACTGCGGTAAAAGATTATGACGGAGAAACGGTATCTCTCAGCAATGGAAAAACCGTACACAGCCGTTGCCTTATTTGGGCGGCAGGTGTAAAAGGCGTTTCTATACCCGGAATTCCCACAGGTTCTGTTGCAGCAAACAACAGGATATTAGTAAATCAATATAACCTGGTAAAAGATTTGCCAGGAGTATATGCCATTGGCGATATTGCACTGATGCAGGATAAGCTGCTGCCAAAGGGGCATCCACAGGTAGCACAGGTAGCAATTCAACAGGCGAAGCTTTTAGCCAAGAACTTACAGAAAATAGAATCAGGTAAACCACTTATTGCTTTTCAATATAAAGATAAGGGCAGCCTGGCAACAGTAGGCAGAAACCTGGCTTTAGCCGAAATTGGCAAACTAAAGTTGAAAGGTTTTATTGCATGGTTTGTATGGATGCTCGTACACCTGATGTCAATAATTGGTATCAAAAACAGGTTGTTTGTACTCATCAACTGGATGTGGCAATACATCACTTATGACCAGTCCTTACGTTTAATTATCAGGCCTTCAGATAAAAAAAAGGAAATCAAATTATATGAAACAAATACTGACCATCTTTTTAGCAACAAGTCTTTTGCTGGCCTGTAATGCAGGAATCGAAAAGAAAAAAATTACAGCACCAGCACCTGCCGCCGAAAATCATGCGGATCATGCGGAGCAGGCAACCGGGCTTACTTTAAATAACGGCACAAAGTGGAAGGCAGATTCAACTACCCTATTGAACGTGGATTTACTGCAAAACATAATTACCAGTGTGAAAAAAGAAAGCCTGGAAAATTATTCACAAACTGCAATAGGCTTAGAGGATGGTTTGAATAAAATGGTAGGTGAATGTAAAATGAAAGGAGCCGATCATGAAGCGCTGCACCATTGGCTGGAACCGATTATGGAAAAAACAAAAGAACTTAAAAACGTAAACAACATTGAAACTGCCAGAACAATTTTTGGTGAAATTGAAAAGCAATTCAATCTGTTTCCTCAATACTTTGAATAATAATGACTATTAACGCCAATACAAAAATTGCCAGCTTACTAAAGCATAATGCAGATGCACTTGAAGCGATTGTAAGTATATCGCCTAAATTCACAAAATTGAGAAACCCCATATTGCGAAAAGTGATAGCCGCAAGAACCAGTATCGCTATGGCCTCAAAACTCGGTGGTTGCAATGTGGATGATTTTTTCAAGAAGTTGCGGCCATTGGGTTTTGAAATTGACACCACAGTAGTTGTAATGGAAAAGGAGTTCGAAAACAAACCTGTACCGGCATTCATGAAAAATATAGCGGATGATAAAATGATTGAGTTGGATGTACGTGCTGTTATTGAATCTGGTAAAGATCCGCTTAACATTATTGTAAAAAAGGTAAAGGCTTTGGAGGCAGGTGCTGTACTTAAAATCATTAATAGCTTTGAACCCACTCCTTTAATGCACCTCCTCGGCAAACAGGGTTTTGAGTCTTATTCCGAAACAATCAGTGATGATTTAGTAAATACCTATTTTTATAAACAAAGCGACATAGATGTTTTGGCCGAAAACAAAGAATTCGATTACTCAAAAGGTTGGGATGAAATATTGAACATTTTTAAAGATAAGCTTGAAACAATTGACGTAAGGGCATTGGAAATGCCGCTGCCCATGCATACGATATTAGCGTCTCTGGAAACATTGCCAAAGGATAAGGCCTTGTTTGTTTATCATAAACGCATTCCGGTGTTCCTGTTACCCGAACTGGAAGAACAGCAGTTTAGCTACCGCATCAAAGAGATCAGCGATACAGAAGTACATTTGTTGATTTATAAAAACTGATATGTTTTCAACAGCCGGAAATACTGAAACAACAAAAACAACCTCCTGGAAAGTGATACTGCCATTTTACGCCTATGCTGCTATCTCGTTTTTAATTGCCACTTTTTTTCTATTGTTATCTGCAAGTGGTATTACCAGTCACTATTTTCTTCCGCATACATTGGCCATCACACATATTATGGCACTTGGCTGGGGTACCATGATTATACTTGGAGCCAGCCATCAATTGGTGCCGGTATTGATTGAAGGTAAATTGTACAATAATAAACTGGCCTACGCTTCCTTTACTTTCGCTGCCACTGGTATCCCTTTATTGGTTCATGGTTTTTATGTTTTTAATATGGGCTTACATACCCAGTGTGGCGGAATATTAATCATCTTAGCCATCACTGCCTATCTGATTAACCTTGCTGCAAGTATGGTAAAAAGCAAGCAGGAAAATGTACATGCTTTTTTTATTTTTACGGCTGCATTGTGGTTACTGGCAACTGCAATTGTTGGCCTGTTGCTACTCTACAACTTTACTGAACCGTTACTACCCAAAGGTTCACTGAATTATCTTCCGGTACATGCACATATTGGTATAATTGGCTGGTTTTTATTACTGGTAATGGGAGTAGGTTCCAGGTTGATACCCATGTTTCTTATTTCCAAGTACAACAATACCCGGAAGCTCTGGTGGATTTATGGATTAATAAACGGAGGCCTTTTGTCTTTCGTTTATATCTTTTTATATACAGATAGCCAATCACTGTTGAGTATCCCGTTATTAGCGGTGGCCGCGGCCGTTGTATTGTTTGGTAATTTCTGTTTCAAGGCCTACCAGCAGCGCATTCGTAAAAGAGTAGATGAGCAGATGAAAGTATCTTTACTATCAGTGCTGATGATGTTATTGCCAGTGATTTTTTTGGTTATTATTATTACACTTTTAATACTGTCACCAAAAGAAAATGTCAGCCTCATAATAACATACGGGTTTATCATTTTTTTTGGATGGATTACTGCCATCATTTTAGGCATGACATTTAAAACCTTGCCTTTTATTGTTTGGAATAAAGTATATCATCACTTAGCGGGAAAAGGAAAGACACCCAACCCCAAAGATTTGTTTAGT
>Ga0209023_10000912_pt1 | contig 41842 bp, 32 predicted proteins | sample LakOneMetagenome_FD_187468 | JGI IMG/M metagenome (GOLD analysis project Ga0209023, IMG submission 187468) | Freshwater and sediment microbial communities from Lake Erie, Canada (SPAdes) (version 2) | ecosystem: Environmental > Aquatic > Freshwater > Lentic | place: Lake Erie, Canada...
CGAAGGTGGCGCGCATGGCGGGCACCCTGTACGGGCGCGCCCAGCGCTACCTGCACGACGTCAAGTCCGAGGTCAGCCGCGAGATCGAGCTCGACGAGCTGCGCAACCTGCACAAGGAAGTGCACGAGAGCGCGCAATCGTTCAAGTCCGAGGTCGAGCAGTCCATGTCCAGCCACGTCGACGAGGTCGAGGCGCTGTGGGACGGCAGGGAGCACACGTCGTCCTCCGCTTCCCCTTCCTACGTCAGCACTACCGACATCGAGCGCAAGGCGCGCGACTTCCGCCGCAAGAAGCTGGTGCGTACCTCCGCTGTTCCGGCCTGGTACAAGCACCGCAACGGCGGCAAGACCCACGTGCTGTCGGGCGCCGCGCGCGTGCGCAAGTTCCGCCCGGGCTCCAGCAAATCCAAGAGTTCGTTTTTCTAAATGACCGAAGAAGCCGCAGGCGAAGAAACCTTCATCTCCCACCTCGTCGAACTGCGTGACCGCCTGGTCAAGGCGTCGATCGGGATCGCCATCGCCTGTGCGGCGCTGTTCATCTGGCCCGGCCCTGCGCACGTCTACGACCTGCTGGCCGCGCCGATGCTCGCTTCGCTGCCGCCGGGCGCCAAGATGATCGCCACCGGCGTCGTCTCGCCGTTCCTGGTGCCGATGAAGGTGACCCTGCTGCTCGCCTTCATCCTGTCGCTGCCCTGGGTGTTCTACCAGCTGTGGGCTTTTGTTGCCCCCGGCCTGTACGCGCACGAGAAGCGCCTGGTGCTGCCGCTGGTGATCTCGTCCTCGCTGCTGTTCATCGGGGGCGTGGCCTTCTGCTACTTCTTCGTGTTCGGGCGCGTGTTCCACTTCATCGGCGAATTCGCACCCTCGTCGATCGCGGTCATGCCGGACATCGAGAATTACCTCGATTTCGTCATGTCGATGTGCCTGGCCTTCGGCGCGACCTTCGAAGTGCCGGTGGTGGTGATCATCCTGGTGCGCATGGGCATCGTCAGCATCGAAAAGCTGAAGGCAATCCGCTCCTACGTGATCGTCGCCGCCTTCGTGATCGCCGCCATCGTCACGCCGCCGGACGTGGTCAGCCAGCTGGCGCTGGCCATTCCGATGTGCCTGCTCTACGAGCTGGGCCTGCTGGCGGCGCCGATGTTCGCGCGCATGACGCGTGCCCCTGAAGAGCACGCATAGACCGGCGTCGGCCCGGTTGCATTGGATCGGCGATCATTGTCGCCGGCGCACCTGCCGGGCGATCCGGAGTGGTTGCGGGATCAGGTCTCGACCAGGCGCATCAGATAGCGACCCTAGTCGCTTTTACGCATGGGGTGTGCCAGGCGCAGCAGCTGCTCGGCATCGATGTAACTCTTATGGAATGCGATCTCTTCGGGACAAGAGACTTTCAAGCCCTTGGTGCTTCTCGATGGCGATGAACTGGCAGGCATCCAGCAGGAAGTCGGGCGTTCCGGTGTCCAGCCAGCCGGTTCCGCGTCCCATCAGCTCCACCTAGAGGCGGCCAAGGGCAGGTACTCGCGATTGATGTCGGTGATTTCGAGTTCGCCGCGCGGGGAAGGGCGGATGTCGGCGGCGATATCGCAAACGGCATCATCGTAGAAGTAAAGTCCAGTCACTGCATAATTCGATCGCGGTTTTTCCGGCTTCTCCTCGATGGTGAGCGCCTTGCGCTGCTTGTCGAATTCGATGACCCCGTAGCGGCCTGGATCCTGCACGTGATAGGCGAGCACGGTTGCGCTCCGCGCGCGGTAGCGTTTTCAAGCTTGGCCTGGAGGTCGGTGCCGTAATAGATATTGTCGCCGAGGATAAGCGACGAAGGGGAGCCGCCAATGAAATCCCGGCCGATGAGGAAAGCCTGGGCCAACCCGCCGGGCGACGGCTGGACCGCGTAGTGCAGGTCCAGGCCCCATTGGCTGCCGTCACCCAGCAGCTCATGGAAACACCCGGCCTGTGGCTCGTCGAGCACCTCGCCAAGCCCGGTAAGCCCGCTGGCTACGATCGGCGCCGTGACTTTGCTCTTACGCTGCTGCTTCTACTCTCCCCTATCGCGTTTTTCCTGGGTACCAACATGCCCGTGCTAGAGCACAGTGCGATCACTTCCCTGTTCGCTTTCTGTGCGGTCTACCTGCGCCTGTTCCGCTTGGCCGATGCCGGTATGCTGACCGGTCCAGCGCTGACGATCGCCCTCGTACTTCCAGCTATTCCGGCATCGTCCGCGCAAGGACTTGCGCTGACTAACACGCGTCATACCTACCGGCAGGCCAGCGCGCTCGCTCGGCAGGATACCCGCTGACGCTGGGAACCCTGAGAAGTGTCGTACGGGTCGATCAGCGTACCGGCAATTCCCTGCGTGCCATGCAAGACATGGTGCACGAGGCCGGCGTGCCTGTCGGCCAGGAAGTGCTGGATTTTAGCGGTGATGGGCCCGGTGTCTTTATGCGATCGGCGCCTATCCGCTCGGTTCTCCATGGATGCTGGGCGGCTTCCCAGGTAGTTCCCCGTTGGTCGAACGAGTGACGGGGAAACCGCCGTAGCCCCCTCAGTCAGTACGGATCAGGCGGGACAGGCGCCACGATGATCGAATATACAACAGTTGAAAAAGTCGGTATTTGCAGCTTGCACCCTATGTTATGCTGCCACGCTGTAACACTACTAAGTTTTAAACAAAAACGTCGATCATGAATATGCTAGCAAGACCTCCCGAGATCGGTATGAGCGGTGTGCGCGTCGACGATGCCCGCTCACAAGTCGGTATTTCCGTTGTCGTCCCAGTGTATAACTCGGCCCGCACGCTCGAGCGTTTGTATACACGTTTGAGCGCCGTGCTACGGGGGCTGGAAACCAGCTACGAGATTGTCCTGATCGACGATGGCAGCCGCGACGATTCTTGGGCCAAGCTGGAAGCGCTCGGCGCACTCGATCCACAACATGTGATTGCAGTGCAGCTGATGCGCAATTTTGGTCAGCATAACGCGCTGATGTGCGGTCTGGCGATAGCGCGTGGGGAATATGTGCTCACCATGGATGACGACCTGCAGAACCCCCCGGAAGAAATTCCGAAGATGCTTGTCAACATCAGTAAAAGCAATCTCGATCTGGTCTACGGCGTACCGGACGACCGCAAGCATGCAAGCTGGCGCAACCTTGGGTCGGCAATCGTGCAGGGGTTCTACCGCACCGTTTTCCGCAACCCGATCAGGCCCACCCCTTTCCGCATCATGCGGTCCCAGCTCGCGAAGAATGTGGCGTTCTACGACCTGAACTTTACCTTTCTCGATGGCTTGCTGGCTTGGTGCACGAGCCGGATCGGCGAGACAAATGTCGAGCACCATGCGCGCGTGGAGGGTAAGTCGAACTATTCGATCAGCAAGCTAATGGTGCTGACGCTGAACCTGTACACGAATTTTTCGCTTCTGCCGTTGCAGGTAGTCAGCGGCCTTGGTTTCCTGACTGCGTTATCTGGTTTCGCACTCGGAACCTATTACGCATTGCAGTACCTGCTGTCAAATATCCTGGTACCCGGCTATGCATCGACCATTATCGCCGTGCTGATCCTCGGGGGCATGCAATTGCTGGCGCTCGGTGTCATCGGAGAATACGTGGGACGCCTGCATCTGAATGTCAATCGTAAACCGCAGTATGTTGTACGCCAAACGATCGGCAGCATTCCAAGCGCGGACGCAAATGTGCGTGCAGCGGCATCCAGTTCTGTGGTGTAAGCAAGTCCAATGTCTTCCACTATCGTGCATGGGCAGTTGATTCGCTACGTCATCGTGGGTCTCGCTTCCAACCTGGTTTGCTACCTGATCTATCTCGGACTCGTGGAATTGGGAAGTGATCCGAAGCTTGCCATGAGCCTGCTTTATATGGTCGGAGTATTGCAGACTTTTGCATTCAACAAGCGATGGACCTTCAAGCAGAAGGGCCTCTTGCGATCGAGCTTTTACCGTTACTGTACGGTGTATGCCCTGGGCTACTTGTTTAATTTGGGAATGCTCTACCTTCTTGTTGACCGGCTCGCATACCCACATCAACTAGTCCAGGCAGGCATGATTCTTGTGCTGGCAGTAATGCTGTTCCTGGCTCAGAAATTCTGGGTGTTTCGTCAGTTGTGAACTTTTTACGCAGTGAGACACGTTATGACAATTCCATTCAATAAACCGTATATGACTGGCAAGGAACTGTGGAATATTTCACAGGCTCATGCTAGCGGTCATTTAGCCGGGGACGGCAGCTTTACCAAAAAATGCAGCGGCTGGCTTGAGCAACGGATTGGAACCCGCAAGGCCCTGCTCACGCATTCCTGCACCGCAGCGCTCGAGATCGCGGCAATGCTGGCGCAACTCGGTCCGGGGGATGAAGTAATTATGCCCTCGTACACGTTCGTTTCGACTGCCAATGCATTCGTGCTGCGCGGCGCGAAAGCGGTGTTTGTTGACGTGAGACGGGACACGATGAACATCGACGAGACCAAGATCGAAGCAGCGATCACGGAACGTACGAAAGCGATCATCCCGGTCCACTACGCCGGCGTTGCCTGTGAAATGGATGTCATCATGGACATCGCACGGCGCCATCGGCTGTTCGTAATCGAGGATGCCGCGCAGGGCATCATGTCCACCTACAAGGGACGCCCGCTGGGCAGTATCGGACATCTTGCCGCACTGTCGTTTCACGAAACAAAGAACATTATTGCCGGCGAGGGCGGAGCGCTGCTGATCAACGACGACCGCTTTATCGAACGCGCTGAAATCATCCGTGAGAAAGGCACCAACCGTAGCCAGTTTTTCCGCGGCCAGGTCGACAAATATACGTGGGTGGATATCGGATCGTCGTATCTGCCCGGCGAGATCACGGCAGCGTTCCTGTGGGCGCAGATGGAAGAAGCGGACATGATTAACAATCGCCGCCTCGCGATCTGGAATCGTTATCACCAAGCGTTTGAGGGATTGGAACAGGCAGGAAACATTCGCCGCCCGACCGTGCCGGCAGACTGTACGCATAACGCACATATGTACTACCTATTGTTTTCCGACCTTGCGGCACGCACGCGCGCAATCGCACGGCTGAAAGAGCAAGGAGTGCAAACAGTGTTCCATTACATCCCTCTTCATTCCTCGCCGGTCGGCAAGGAACTTGGACGTACGCCGGGAGACATGACCAACACCGACATGGCAGGAGAATGCCTGTTGCGTCTGCCCTTATGGCTGGGACTCGAAGACCAGCTCGACGGCGTCATTGCCGAAGTGCTTGGCGCGGTACAGGCCTCCTGAGGCAGGCATCCTGTTACGGACCGCCCGCCTTGGGCGGCCCAGTCTCAGGCAGCTTCGCTTTCCAGATACTCCTTTTCGAGTACCAACAGATCCTGCTTACGTTCCTTGACACGGCGCGCCGGTGTGCCCGTGTACACGCCCCATGGTTCGGTGGACTTCGTGACCATCGCCATGGCGCCGACCGAACAGCCTTCTGCGAGATACACGCCCGGGAAAACCAAGGAGCTCGTACCGATGATGCAGTGGCGTCCAATGTGGATGGCTGCCTTGCGCTCGTGCTTGTACTTGGCCGGCACGGTCGGGTTGGTCAGGGTCCTGCCGGTATAGTCATCACTTTGGGAAAATACATGGCAGCCATATGCGAGACCGGAGAAGTCGTCCATTGTGATCCCTTCTGACCCGCCTGCCAGGTTGCAGAAAACGGCAATGTGCACGTTGCGGCCGATAGTGACTTTGCCTGATACGACACAAAAATCGTCGATACGCGAATGGTCGCCGATCTCTACCTGCTCTGGATTGTAGACGACAGCTTTATCGCTGATCTTGACGTTGCGGCCCAGTTTCTTGAAACCTGCGGCAGCTAACTGCTCGCTAGTAAGGAATGCCATCTTATCTCCGATCGTTGTTGTGAGAGTGGTAAGTGTGCGGCTGTCGTTGCTGTCACTTGGACCGCTTACTGCTGCATCAACTCCGCGATCATCTTCACCGGCGCATTGCCGTAGCTGAGGAACTGGTCGTGGAATTCCTTCAGGTTGAAGCGCTCGCCCAGCTGCTGCTTGCGGCGCTCGCGCAATTCGACGATCTGCTCGTAGCCGCTGTAGTAGCTGGTCAGCTGCACCGAGGTGAGCTGCACGCGGCGCCACTTCTCGTCGGCTTCCTGGCGGGTCTGGAAGGCCTGGCGCACCAAAAGGTCGATCGCTTCCGGCTGCCGCATGCCGAGCACGTGGACGCTGTAGTCGAGGATGGTGTTGGTGACGCTGCGCAGGTTCCACTTCGAGTACATCAGCCACATCTCGGGCGCGTTGTCGCCGTAGCCGTTCTCCAGCATCATGCGCTCGCCGTACACGGCCCAGCCCTCGACCATGGCGCCGTTCCCGAACAGCGACTTCACCAGCGAGGGCGAGCGGTTGGCGTACACCAGCTGGGCGTAGTGGCCGGGAATCGCCTCGTGGATGTTCAGGATCTGCAGGATCCATTCGTTGTACTCGCGCAGGCTACTCTCGGCCTGTTCGGCCGTGAGGCTGTCGAGCGGGGTCACGTTGTAGTAGGTCTTGTCCTTCGGACGGTAGGGACCAGGCGCGTCGATGCTGGCGCCGGCCACGCCGCGCTGGTACATCGGGGTCTCGCGCACTTCGAGCGGCTTGTCGGCGTCCAGCGTGAGCAGGTTCTTATCGAGGACGAACTTCTGCAGGGCCGGAATCTGGCGCCGGATCTCGGGCAGGAAGTTCTCGCGCGCGACGTGGCGCTCGGAGAGCTTGTTGATCATCATGCCGATCTTCTGGAAGCGGTCGCGCGGCTTGGCCACGCCCGCCATGTAGCGCGGCCACAGCTCGTCCGAGATGCCGTCCATGCGGGCGAGCAGCTCTTCGCGCGTGGCCAGCGCCTTGCGGAAGGTCTGCTCGGCGCTGCTGGAGGACTGGATCTCGAGCGCGAACTTCTGCTCGTACAGGTCCTTGCCGGCGCGGAAGGAACGCGGAGCCGTCATGTTCTTGTCCAGCGCGCTGAGGTAGTCGACATAGGCCAGCACCGCGCTGCCGGCGTTGGCGATGCGCTGGGCGAAGATCGCCTTTTCTTGCGGGTTCAGGATCGATTCCTGGGCCGCCTTGCCCAGGTCCGCCAGCACCGCGATGGTGCCCGGCGCCTGCGCGATCGCGAGCTGGGTGTGTTCGCGGGTCGGATTGACGATCGAGGCCTGGGCCGCTTCATAGAAGGCGGGCACGCTGGCCAGACGCTTGAGGATGGTGCGCAGGCGCTGCGGCTTGGCCGCGTACTCGGTGTTCAGGATCAGGTCGAGCGGCTGGGCGACGTTGTAGATCGACGGGTTCCACTCGTACTCGCGCCAGGTGGTCAGGCTCCAGCGGTCCTTTTCCAGCTTGTTCACCAGGAGGGCCAGGTCGGTGCGCTGGCGTGGCGACAGCTGGCGCGTATCGAGCTTGCCGAACTTGTCCAGCCAGTCGCTGGCGAAGGCGAGCTTCTTGGCGCGGGTGGCGGCGTCGGGAATCGTCAGGTTGGCGGCCTGGTCGAACTTGCCGACGTAGATGCCGCCTTCCGGATCGATGCGCCACAGCGCCGTCAGGTACTGCATGCTCAGGCTGTCGAAGCGGCGGTCGAGACGTTTTTCGTTCGCGTTCGCGACCGGAGCCGGCGCCGCAGCGACCGGCGCGGCGGCTGCTGCAGTGGCGGCGACGGCGGCAACCTTGGCCGCCTTCTTGCCGCCCTTCTTGTCGGTCTTCGCGACCGGCGCCTTGGCCTTGCCCTTGCTGGAGGTCGATTTGACGACCTTGGTGGATTTCGCCTTGCCCTTGGCGGGCTTGCTGGTCTTGGCGCCGGCCGGCGCCAGCGCGAAACTCGCCAGCAGCACGGCCAGCGCGATCTTCGATTTCATCATCCTGTTCGAACCCTATTAATGAAAAGGTCGGAGCTCCTCCGCGCGGCATGCGCTGGGTGGAGCCCTGGAAGGGTAGCACCATTCAGCACGCTTGCGGCCGGCTGAAACATTCCGACACTTAGGTACCGCTTAATCGACCGCGCCTGCGCGGATCATCTGCTGGTGACGGGCGTTGATCGTCTCGACGGCCTGCCGGCCGCCCGCGATGTGGTGCAGCACGATCTCGCTCTCCCTGGTGTAGCGGTGGGCAATGCGCACCGTGTACGAGCGCGTGATCCAGCTGACGAAGCCGTTGACGTAGGTGGCGTCATCCATGTCGCGCCATTTCACGCCCGCCACGCCCTTCTTCCAGGGCAGTACGCCCGAGTAGACCCAGACGCCGACGTCGTCGTAGTACAGCTGCACGCTGCGCACCAGCAGGAAGCGGTAGGCCACCAGCACGGCTGATACCCCGAGCACCGCGGCCGCCGCCATCTCGTTCCAGTAAAAAGCGAGCGGCAGCGCGACGAAGAACAGCAGCGCGGCCAGGGCTGCGACACCGGCATAGGCCAGCCAGGATTTCACGCCGACGACATGGGCCTGCGCCGTCGTTGCCGCTTTGTCCAGTTCCATGTCTTGACTCTGCAATAAAAGCGGCATGATCACACGAAAATACCCGGCAGCGCCAGTATCCCGCTCAAGCCGGCAGGCTCAGTCCCTGCCTGAGCATCGCCAGCATGTCGCCAGGGGACATGCGCGCCGCCGTCTCGGTCCCTTCCAGCAGGCTGTCGGCCAGGTCGCGCTTGCGGCCGTGCAGTTCGACGATGCCTTCCTCGATGGTGCCGCGCGCGACCAGGCGGTAGATCGTCACCGGCCGCTGCTGGCCCATGCGGTGGGCGCGGTCCGAGGCCTGGTCTTCCACCGCCGGGTTCCACCAGGGGTCCATGTGGATCACGTAGTCGGCCGCGGTCAGGTTGATGCCGACCCCGCCCGCCTTCAGGCTGATCAGGAACAGCTCGCCCTCGCCGGCCTGGAAGGCGTCCACCCGGCGCTTGCGTTCCTGCATGGAGGTGGCGCCGTCCAGGTACTGGTAGGGGATGTGCTTGCCGTCCAGGTATTTGCGGATCAGGCTCAGGTGGTCGACGAACTGGCTGAACACCAGTACTTTATGCCGGTTCTCGAGCAGGTCGTCGACCAGGCGCGCGAAGGCGATCAGCTTGCTGCTGGCGATGCCGGCGCCCGGCGCCACCAGCTCCGGATTGCAGACCGCGCGCCGCAGCCGCATCATCTCGGCCAGGATCTCGATCGACTTCTGGCTCTCGGGCGCTTCCAGCGCGGCCAGCTTGTCGAGGGCGTCGCGGCGCAACGATTCGTACAGCGCGCTTTCTTCCTGCGTGAGTTCGACCGGCACCACGATCTCGGTCCGCGGCGGCAGTTCGGTGAGCACCTGCGCCTTGGTGCGGCGCAGGATGAAGGGTTGGGTCAGGCGGCGCAGGCGGGCCCGCGCGCCGGCCTCCGCCCGTTTGTCCTGGGCTTTTTCGATCGGACCGGCAAACCGCAGCTGGAACTGGTCGGCGCTGCCCAGCAGGCCGGGATTGATGAACCTGAACAGGTTCCACAATTCGCCCAGGTGGTTTTCCAGCGGGGTGCCGGTGGCCGCCATCCGGAAGTCCCCCTTCAGGGCCATCACCGCCTGCGAACGCTTGGTGTGCATGTTCTTGATGGCCTGGGCCTCGTCCAGCACGATGCTGTGCCACTGCTTCTTGGCGAACAGCGGCGCCTCCAGCTGCAGCAGGCCGTAGCTCGCCACGATCACGTCGAACGGACCGGCTCCCTCGATGGCGGCGGCCCGGTCGCCCGGGCCGAACAGCCGCAGGTTCAGGGTCGGCGCGAAGCGCTGGGCTTCGGCGATCCAGTTCAGGCAGACCGAGGTCGGCGCCACCACCAGGGCCGGACCGTCTTTCGCGCGGTTGAGCAGCAGGGCGAGGGCCTGCAGGGTCTTGCCGAGACCCATGTCGTCGGCCAGGCAGGCGCCCACACCCCAGTGGGCCAGGCGTCCCAGCCACTCGAAGCCTTCGCGCTGGTAGTCGCGCAGCTCGGCCTGCAAGGTGGAAGGCAGGGCGGGCGTGAAGGCTTCGCTGTCCGCGATGCGTTGCAGATGGGTGCGCCAGGCGTCGTCGCCCGTCGCCTCGCCCGCCTCGCGCGCCAGTTCCGCCAGCGAGAAGCTGGCCAGCGGATGCATGCGCAGCTCGTCCCCGACCAGGGTGCCGTAGTCGGCGAGTTCCATCAGGCGCCGATGCAGCTCGTCGCTCAGGGCCAGGTACTCGTCCTTGCCGAGCTCGACGAAGCGGCTCTGCCCCGCGCGCAGGCGTTCCAGCAAGCTGCGCAGGTCGAGCACGCGGCCTTCGTCGACCACGATGTCGCCGTTGGCCGCGAACCAGTCGCGGTCGCGCCGGATCTGGATGCGCACGGATTTCGAACTCGCCCGTTTCGACACGCGGAACTTCTCGCCTTCCGGCCAGGCCACGACGACTTTCGCCGGGTCGAGCCCGCGCAGCTCGTCCACCAGTTCCAGGCACAGGAGGGGCTGGCCGAGCAGCCATTCGCCGTGGTCCAGCTCTCCCTGTTCGAGCGTGCGGCAGGACGCGGCCAGCTGGCGCTCGGCCTCGCGTTCCGCGTTCAGGTCGCGCCTGGCTTCCGTGCGCACGCCGTCGACGTCGCCGATCACGTTCTCGGCGCCGGCGCCGGGCGAATAATAGGCGCCGCTGTCCGGCAACGGGCGCACCAGGATCTGCATGCGCAGGCCCTGCTGGTAGGGACGCAGGTGCAGATGCAGGCGCGGATCGGCCGCCACCTGTTCGATGTCGCCGGGGCTGGCGCCGATGTCCGACTGCACCGTGACGATGGCCGAGATCGCGCTGATCGCGCGCAGCACGCGGCGCTCGGCTTCCACCGGCACTTCCAGGCCGGCGCCGACGATGGCTGCGATGCGGCGGTGTTCCTCGCTCACGCGCACCAGGCGCAGGCGGGTCGGCGTCTCGCGGGTGACGATGATCTCGCCGTCCTGGTCGCCAGGTGCCGGATGCAGCGAGATCGTGACCTTGGCGCCGCGCGCCTTGACGTGCAGCTCGGGTTCGCCCGGCAGCAGTTCGACGCGGGTGCCGGGGGAATCCATCCAGAACAGCAGCGGGTGGCCGACCAGGGCGGCGAGGGCCTTGTCCAGTTCGAATTCGAAGCGGATGCCGGTGCTGCCGTAGTAGCGCCGCCCGGCGATGCTGGCCACGGCCTGCACGTCCTGGGCGGTGAGGAAGTCCAGCTCCTGGGCGTCTTCCGCCAGGCGCTTCAGGCCAATGGCGCGGCCGCGGCTCCAGCCGCCCTGGGCGTCGCGCTTCTGCTCGCGCGGCTCCAGTTCGCGCACGCCCATGTGCTCATCAAAGCGGATCATCCACACCAGGCGCGATTCGCGTACCACCTCGGCATTGAGCGCCGGCTGCAGGTTGATCAGGGCGTTGAGCTGGCGCTCCCACGGCTCCTCGCGCTCGAACCAGTGGGTCAGGTCGGTGAAGCGGTGGCGTCCGCGCAGTTCGCTCGCGCGCGCTTCGAAGGTCACCGCTCCAGGACCTTCCAGCTGGCCCAGCAGGGCGGCCAACTGGCTCGAGAAGAAATCGAAGCCGGCCGCTTCCGACTGCGCCAGCATGGTCTCGATGTCCTTGCGCTTGCCCTGCAATTGCGGCAGGCCGAGCCAACCGTGCATCAGGGCGCGGAAGGTGAAGGGCTCGAGCGCCATCTCCCAGCTGCGCGAGGCCAGCACCTCGGCATCGACGGTGCCGCGCCGGATCTCCTGCAGCATGCTGAGCTGGAAGACGACAGCGGTCTCCGGGCGCTGCACGGCGCGGGTGGCGATGTCGAGCCAGGCGTCGGCCAGCTTCAGGTGGGCGGGCTGGTTGCTGCGCAGGAGCGCGGTCAGATACAGGTGGGCGCCGATGCCCTCGAAGATGGCCTTGCGCTTGCCCGTCTCGCGCCGCAGCGCCTTGAGCGCCGCCTCGATGGCCGGCAAGGGGGCATCGAGATCGTCGCGCAGCAGAGCGATCGCGCCGCGCAGGAACTGGCCTGCCGCGTCGTCGACCTCGCGCAGCAGCAGCGCCGCATCGTCCAGGCGGCCGCACAGGATCAGGTGTTCCCCTAATGCGATGCGCAGCGCGATCGACGGGTCGCCCAGGGCGGCATGGGCTTCGGCGGCGGCGCGGATGGCGGGCGCCAGGCCTGGTTCGCGCTGGGCATGCTGGACCAGGGTCGCCAGCACGCCGTCGCGCAGGGAAGGATCGATGCGGTCCAGCAGGGCAGGCTCGAAGGGACGGGCAAAGACCTCGACCAGTGGATGCAGGTAGGCCGCTTCGTGGCAGCGCAGGCAGGCCGCCAGCAGCGGGGTGACGCTGGCCCCGGTTTCGCCGGCGAGCAAGGCCATGCGCAGCAGGGCCAGGCCCTGGCGGTAGCTGCGCAGGACCGGTGTGCCCTGCCAGTCGCGGCGCAGGGGCGTGACGCGTTCATAGGCCGCGCGCAGCGCCGCGAACAGGCCGGTCGACAAGGCGTGTTCGATGGCCGGCCACACGGCGGCGGGGACGATGGTGACGCCGCGTTCGCCGGCGTCCGTGACCAGGCGCGCATCGCGCAGGCGCGCCAGTTCCGCCGCCCATTGCTCGGGCGGCAGCGGCAGGCCGGCGGCCATCAGGTGTTCGAGGATGCGCTGGCGGCCCATCGGCTCGCCGGAGAGCGCCAGCAGCGACAGGATGGCCTGTTCGCCCGTGTCCAGTTCCTGAAAAATCATGCAGCCGCGAGGTTCTCGATTTCCACCGCAGGCAGTCCGCCAGGGACCGGCAGGCCGAACACGCGCAGGTAGAACACCAGTTCCGCTTCCAGCGTCTTCACGACGCTCTCCGCCTTGCGAAAGCCATGGCCTTCGCCTTCCAGGGTGATATACGCCACCGGCACCCGACGCGCGCGCAGGGCTTCGACCATGGTCTCGGACTGCCGGGGCGGCACCACCATGTCGTCCAGGCCCTGGAAGAAGATCATCGGGCGGGTCAGTTTATCGGTGTGGTGGATCGGCGAGCGCTCGCGGTAGACCTGTTCGGCGCGCTCGGGCGGGGCGATCAGGTACTGGTTGTAGTGCGACTCGAATTTGTGCGAATCGGCGTCCAGCCCGGCCAGGTCGGACACGCCGTAGTAGCAGGCGCCGGCCTTGAACACGTCGTGGAAGGCGAGGGCGCACAGGGTCGTCAGGCCGCCGGCGCTGCTGCCGCGCGCCAAGAGGCGCTCCGGGTCCGCCAGCCCTTGTTCCGCCAGGTGGCGTGCACCAGCCACGCAGTCCTCGACGTCGACCACGCCCCACTGTCCCTTGAGCAGGTCGCGGTAGGCGCGCCCGAAGCCGGTGCTGCCGCCATAGTTCACGTCCAGCACGGCAAAGCCGCGGCTGGTCCAGAACTGGGTGGACAGCTTGAGCGTGCTGGCCGCCATGCCGGTGGGGCCGCCATGGCCGATCACGATCAGGGGCGACAGTTCGCCGTCGCGCGCTGCGAAGTCGGCATTCGTCGGCGGATAGTAAAAGGCGTGGGCGCTGCGGCCGTCAGCGCTCGGGTAGCTGATCGCGCGCGGCACCGACAGGTAAGTCGTATCGGGCAACTGGACGATCGAACGGGCCAGCACGGCGTGCTGGCCGCCGTCGAGATCGATGCTGGCCAGCTCCAGCGCAATGGTCGGGGCGCCGCCCAGCAGCGCGACCGTGTGCGTATTCACGCGCAGTTCGCGGATTTCTTCATACGGCGTCGGCACCTCGGTCAGCACGCCGCCATGCAGGCTTGCCAGCTTGCTGACACCGCCCTCGACGTAGGCGCAGACGATCTCGTTGTCGGACCGGAAGCCGTACAGCGAACCGCCGAAGGTCCAGTGCGGCGCGCCGAACTCCGCTTCGCGCGGACACAGCGGCTCGACCACGCCGTGCGCGTAGCGGTACAGGTTCCACCAGCCGCTGCGGTCGGACACGAAATGCAGCACGTTTGCGGGCGACCATTCCGGCTGGCAGACCGATTCCTGCGGGCCGCCCGCCACCAGGCGGCCGTTGGCGAGGCTGCCGTCCTCCAGCACGTCGGCCAGCCACAGCTCGGTGCCTTCCCAGGGCATGCGTGGATGGTCCCAGCACAGCCAGGCCAGCTGGCGGCCGTCCGGCGACAGGCGCGGCGCCGCATAGAAGTCGTTGCCGTCAACCAGCACGGTTTCCAGGCCGTCGAAGCCGATGGCGGCGATGGTGTTGACGGGGTAGTGGCCGCCGGCGGAGTGGTCTTCGCGCACGGACACCAGGCGCTGACGCCCCGCATCCACGACGAAGTCGGCGTAGCGGCGGCCATTGCCTTGCGCCGTGACCGGCTGCGGCGCCGCGCCCGGCTCGACGCGGTACAGCCGGCTGTCGGCGTGGTTGGAGAACCAGGCGACACCGCCGGCGACCGCGTACGCGCCGCCGCCGTATTCGTGCACCTTGCTGCGCACGTTGAACGGGGTCGGCGTCAGCTCGCCCCGGCTGCCGACCAGGGTCGAGCGTCCCGCTTCGCTGGCGCGGCCTTCCAGCCAGTACAGGTCGGCGCCATCGAGCACCAGCGAGGCCAGCGGGGTGGCGCCGGCCGCGACGACGGATGCCGTGATCGGCGAAGTCCAGGTGCCGCAAGGGGCTTGCTGTTTGGTCATGACTGGTTCTCTCATTGGTACAAGAAACGGATTATAAGTGCGGAGCCGAGATGCGATAATAGAGGTTTTCCCTCTGAATCCGATTGTCAGCCATGCCACAATTCGCCCCGCTCCAGAACGACACCTTCCTGCGTGCGCTGCTGCGCCAGCCGACCGAATACACCCCGGTGTGGCTGATGCGCCAGGCGGGCCGCTACCTGCCGGAATACCGCGCCACGCGCAAGCACGCAGGTTCCTTCCTGGGGCTGGCGAAGAATCCGGATTTCGCGACCGAGGTCACCCTGCAGCCGCTCGACCGTTATCCGCTGGATGCGTCGATCCTGTTCTCGGACATCCTGACGGTGCCGGACGCGATGGGCCTGGGCCTGTATTTCGCCGACGGCGAGGGTCCGAAATTCGAGCGCCCGCTGCGCACGGAAGCGGAGGTGCGTGCGCTGGAGGTACCGGATATGGCGTCGCTCGACTACGTCTTCAAGGCGGTGACCCAGATCCGCACCGCGATCAACGGCCGCGTGCCCCTGATCGGCTTCTCGGGCAGCCCATGGACCCTGGCCTGCTACATGGTCGAAGGCGGCGGCTCGCGCGAATTCCACACCATCAAGAAGATGATGTACGCGCGTCCCGACCTGATGCACCACATCCTGGATGTCAACGCGCGCGCAGTCAGCCAGTACCTGAACGCCCAGATCGATGCCGGCGCCCAGGCCGTCATGATCTTCGACTCCTGGGGCGGGGCGCTGGCCGACGGCGCCTACCAGGAGTTTTCGCTGAAGTACATGCAGCAGGTGGTGAGCCAGCTGCAGCGCGAGAAGGATGGGGTGCGCATCCCCGCCATCGTATTCACCAAGGGCGGCGGCCTGTGGCTGGACGAGATGGCCGGCATCGGCGCCGATGCCCTGGGCCTGGACTGGACCGTCAACCTGGGCAAGGCGCGTGCGCTGGTGGGCGACCGCGTGGCCCTGCAGGGCAACCTGGACCCGGCCATCCTGTTCGCCGGGCCGGAGCAGATCCGCGCCGAAGTCGAGCGCTCGCTCACCGCTTACGGCACCCCGTCGGCCGGCCATGGCCACGTGTTCAACCTGGGCCACGGCATCTCGCAGTTCACCCCGCCGGAATCGGTGACCGCGATGGTCGAGGCTGTGCACAGCTTCAGCCGCAAGCAGCGGGCTGCTTAATGCGGGACACTGCTGGGGCAGACCTTGCCCCAGCAAAATCACACTTGTTCACAAGTTCGTCAAACCACAAAATTATTCCTGTGGACATCTTTGCAGGGTGTGAAAAGACGTAAATCAATGATTCTTCAGCGTTTTTTTCATACTGAACTGTAAGTTTACACAGTGGTGCGGGCGCTATGGAAGTAAATTGTCCCGGCTTCCCTTCCATTGTTCACAAAGTTATCCACAGAAGTACGGATGAGCTGGGAAAAGTGCTTGGTTTACGCGGACTTAGCTCAACTCTTCAAGTAGTGTGTGAAGATTCTGGTGCATTGCAGCGAGTTTTCCCCGCACACATGTGCAGTTATGCACAGCAAGGCGATTCCAGCCCGGGTTGTTAACAGGGATAACTCTGCCTTCGCAAGTAATTGATTTTTAGGTGATTTTTATTGTTGTCCCAGTGAATCGCGCGATTCGAGTTGATCTAACGTAAACCTCGGACGGGGTCAAGTACCGCGCTATTCACAAAGTTTTCCACAGCTGTTTCATCAAACTGCGTCATCAAACCTTCGTATTGAACTGAGGACAAAAGGCTTGGCACACTGCTACCTCGAGGTTGCGCTCGACACGCCGCTCAACAGCTGCTTCGACTACCGCTGGTCCTGCGAACCAGGCGGCGAGCCGCAGGTCGGCCAGCTGGTCCTGGTGCCCTTCGCCCGGCGCGAGGTGGTCGGGCTGGTCGTCGCCGTCAAGGCCGACAGCGCCGTCCCGCCGGACAAGCTCAAGGACGCGATCGCGGTGCGCACCCAGCTCGCGCCCCTGCCGGAACGCTGGATCGCGCTGGCGCGCTTCGCCGCCGACTACTACCAGCGCCCGCTGGGCGAAGTGGCCTTGCCCGGCCTGCCCAAGAACCTGCGGGTCCCAAAAACGGTCGCCCTCGACCGCGCCCTGAAAAAACTGGCGAAGGACGACACGCCGCACGACCCCGAGCCGTCCGGCATGCCGGTCCTGAATCCGGCCCAGCAGGAGGCTGCGAATGCGATCGGCGGCGCGGCGGGCTTCGCGCCGATGCTGCTGTACGGCGTCACCGGCAGCGGCAAGACCGAGGTCTACCTGCAGGCCTGCGCCCAGGTGCTGGCGCGCGATGCCGAGGCCCAGATCCTGGTCCTGGTCCCCGAGATCAACCTGACGCCCCAGCTGGAAGGGAACATCCGCGCGCGCTTTCCCGGCGTGATGCTGGCCACCCTGCACAGCAGCCTGTCCGAGGGCGAGCGCATGCTGCACTGGCTGGCCGCCCACCAGGGCCGGGCGCGCATCGTGCTGGGCACGCGCCTCGCGATCCTGTCCTCACTGCCGAACCTCAAACTGATCGTGATCGACGAAGAGCACGACCCTTCGTACAAGCAGCAGGAAGGCCTGCGCTACTCGGCGCGCGACCTGGCGGTGTGGCGCGCCCACCAGTTGGGCATCCCGATCGTGCTCGGCTCGGCCACGCCTTCGCTCGAGACCTGGCACCACGCGCAGACAGGCCGCTACCGCAAGCTGGAATTGCGCGAGCGCGCCGTGCGCGACGCCGTGCTGCCCAGCGTGAAGCTGGTCGACATGGAGCGCGACCGTCCCAAGGACGGCCTTACCGGCGCCCTGATCGCCGCGCTGCGCACGCGCCTGGACCGCGGCGAACAGTCGCTGCTGTTCCTGAACCGGCGCGGCTACGCGCCGGTGATCTCCTGCGACGCCTGCGGCTGGATCAGCAACTGCACCCGCTGCACCTCCTTCATGGTGCTGCACAAGCCGGAGCACCGGCTGCGCTGCCACCACTGCAGCCTGGAGCTGCGCATCCCGCGCCATTGCCCGACCTGCGGCAACGTCGACCTGCAGCCGCTCGGGCGCGGCACCCAGCGCGTCGAGGAAGGGCTGGCGGCGATGTTCCCGGAAGCGCGCATCCTGCGCATCGACGCCGATTCCACCCGCCTGAAGGGCAGCGCCCAGGCGGCCTTCGACAGCGTGCACCGGGGCGAAGTGGACATCCTGGTCGGCACCCAGATGGTCGCCAAGGGCCACGACTTCAAGAAACTGACCCTGGTCGGCATCCTCAACCCCGACACCGCCCTGTTCTCGCAGGACTACCGCGCCAGCGAGCGCCTGTTCGCCCAGCTGATGCAGGTGGCCGGACGGGCCGGACGCGCCGGCGCGGCCTCGGAAGTGCTGGTGCAAACCCGCTACGCCAGCCACCCGCTGTACGGCGCCGTCATGCGCCACGACTACGAGCGCTTTGCCGGCAGCCTGCTGGACGAGCGCCGCCAGGCCGGGCTGCCGCCCTTCATGTACCAGGCGCTGCTGCGCGCCGAGGCGCCCGAGCTGGCCACCGCGATCGCCTTCCTGGAAGCGGCGCGCGACTGCCTGCTCATGGATGCGGTCATGATCAACGACCCGATCCCGATGACGATGACGCGCGTGCACAACGTCGACCGCGCCCAGCTGCTGGTGGAATCGAGCTCGCGTCCGGCCCTGCAGGCCTTCTTGCGCGAATGGGTCGAGATCCTGCGCGCCATGAAGTCGCGGGTGCGCTGGTCGCTCGAGGTCGATCCGCTCGATATCTGAACGCCGCGGCGGCAGGCAGCAATTCGTGAGAATCGCCGGGGCGATTTTTGCTACAGTGGGCGCAACCAAACCGTCATCCGGAGCTCCCTTGCGCGCGTCCATCCTGTTGTTGTTTGCCCTTTCGCTGCCGGCAGCCCAGGCACAGGTGCGCAATCCCCTCTACCAGCAGAGCGGAGCGGCAATAGTCGACGAGGTGCGCCACCTGATCGCGGCGCGCGACTGCGGCGCGGCGGTGGCGCAGCTCAAGGCAGGACTGGACGAGGCCAGGTCCGAGGTGGCGCTGCTGGCCGGGTCGATGTATGAGAACGGCATCTGCGTCAAGCGCAGCTGGGACCATGCCGTCACCTTCTACGTCCAGGCCCACGAGGGCGGGCAGGCGGAAGCGGCCGAGCGCCTGGCTGCCGGTTTTGCCGATCCGGCCCAGGGACCGGATGCCGCAGCGGCGCTCTGGTGGGCCCTGCATAGCCGGGTGCGGCCCCACTTCATCGGCGACTCCGGCTGCGCCGTCGGCAGGGAAGCCGAACAGAACCCCGACCGCTTCGTCGCCGCGCTGCGCAGCTGGGATCCCGCCAGGCTCGCGCTCTGCAACTACATCGTCGGCGTGGTCTCGGCCATCTCCGCGGACGTCAAGTATCCGCGCCGGTCGCAGGTAACGGTCATGCGCAGCGAGGCGACGCTGCGCTTCCTGCCGGCGCTGCCGCGCATCGACCTGAAGCAGGGGCCGGACGGGCAGTTTCGCCTGGCCGGCTGGCGCGACGGCGATGCCGCACGCGAGCGCGAAGCCGGGCCGGCGGCCGACGGGTTCGAGGCGACATTCCGCGACGCCGCCCGGCGCGCCCTGCGCCGTTATCCGCAGCCTGCCGGTATCCCTGCCGAACTGCAGCTGCAACTGCGTTACGTTTTCGTGCTCGAATGAACACCAGCTTCCCGAGGAGCGGCAATGACCGATCGCGGTCCTACCACCCGGCGCCTTTCTACACGAAGTGCGCCATCCTGCGCGCCGCCTGGCGCGGCGGGGTATCGCCCAGCGGCAGCAAGGTGCTGGTTCGGGCCAGCGCACGCACCAGCGCCGCCTCGCCCGGGCGCAGCCCGCGTCCGCGCAGCTGGGGCAGGGCGGCGACCCGCGCCGGGACGATCTCGACGGCCGCCCGCACCATCAGCCGCTGCAAGGCGCGCAGCGGCGCCGGCAGCAGCGGGCCGTCGGCCACGATGCGCAGGAACTCGGCCAGGGTGGGCGAGCCTTCCAGGGCCGTAGAAGCGAGCAGGTCTTCCCAGGCGGCCCAGGAACGCGGCGCGTCGAGCGCGCCGTACAGGGCGGCGGCCGGCTGGCCCTCCAGGAAGGCGGCGTCCTTTTCAAGCGCCGACAAGGGCCGCACGTAACGGTGGTAGGCCTCGGTGAAGCCGAAGGTGGCGGTGGCCTGCACCCAGTCGAGCAGGCGCGGGTCGTCGGCGCGGTAGGGCAGGCCGTCCGGGGTCACGCCTTGCACCCGGCCGTGCATGCGCACCACGCGTGCGATCAGGCTTTCCGCCGCCGAACGGGGGCCGTAGACCGTCATCATGGCGGCAAAGCCGGTGCGCCGCAGGCGCACGCCCGGATTGCGCCGGAAGTCGCTGTGCTCCCAGACACCGCTGCGCACCGAGGGCTCGGCCAGCTCGAGCAGCACCGCCGCCACCCCGCCCACGAACAGCACCACCGGATTGGCGAACACCTGCCAGGCGATGCCGTCGCACGGCGCTAGTGCCGGCTCGCCCGGCGGCTGACTGAAATCGAAGTCCATGCCCGGAGGCGGCTGCAACAGTTCCCGTAGCGCGTTCAGCATTGCGCTTCTCCATGTGATGGCGTGGCACGATTGTGCCGCAAACGCGGACCGGGCAGCGGCGCAGAAAATCGCGTATCGTCCTGTTGTAACACTGTGAATCTTGCGGAGAAGACCATGAACAAACTCGACGTGGACGTCGCGATCATCGGCACCGGCACTGCCGGCATGACCGCCTACCGGGCGGCGAAGGCGCAGGGTGCGCGCACCGTAGTCATCGAGAGCAGCCATTACGGCACCACCTGCGCGCGCGTCGGCTGCATGCCGAGCAAGCTCCTGATCGCGGCCGCCGAAGCCGCCCATGCGATGCAGCACAGCGCGCCTTTCGGGGTGCACGCGGGCGAGGTGCGCATCGACGGCCCGGCCGTGATGGAGCGCGTGCGGCGCGAGCGCGACCGCTTCGTCGGCTTCGTGCTCGAGAGCGTCGACTCCTTCCCCGAAGAAGACCGGCTGCGCGGCCATGCGCGCTTCACCGGGCCGCATACCCTGGTGCTGGACGACCATACCGAGATCCAGGCCGCCCGCATCGTGATCGCCACCGGCTCCACGCCGCTGCGCCTGCCCGCGCTGGAGAACGTCGGGCCCGGCATCGTCACTTCCGACGACGTGTTCTACTGGGACGACCTGCCGAAGTCGGTGGCCGTGATCGGCACCGGCGTGATCGGGCTGGAGCTGGGCCAGGCCCTGCACCGCCTGGGGGTGCGCGTGAAGCTGTTCGCGCGCGGCGGCAGCATCGCCCACCTGAGCGACCCGGAAGTGCTGCGCAGCGCCACTCGCGTGCTGGCCGAGGAGCTCGACATCCAGTTCCAGTCGAAGGTGATGCGCGCGGTGCAGGATGGCGAGGAAGTGGCGCTCACCGTCGCCGACGCCTTGGGCGAGGAGAAGACCGAGCGCTTCCAGTTCGTGCTGATGGCGGCCGGGCGCACGCCCAACGTGCACGACATCGGCCTGGAACACACGGGCCTGGAGCGGGGACCGGACGGCATCCCCCTGTTCGACGCGCGCACCATGCAGTGCGGGAACAGCCACATCTTCATCGCCGGCGACGCCAACAACGAGCGCCCGCTGCTGCACGATGCGGCCGACCACGGCAAGATCGCCGGCGACAACGCCGGGCGCTATCCGGACATCCGCCCCGGGCTGCGCCGCACGCCGATCGCGGTCGCCTTCACCGAACCGAACATCGCCACCCTGGGCGCCAGCTACCGCGTGCTGTGCGAGGGCGGCCGGCGCAAGTTCGCGGTCGGTTCGGTTTCGTTTGCCAACCAGGGCCGCAGTCGGGTGATGTTGCAGAACAAGGGGATGCTGCGGGTGTATGCCGAATACGGCTCGCGCCGTTTCCTGGGCGCCGAGATGATCGCGCCGCGCGCCGAGCACCTGGCGCATACCCTGTCCTGGGCTTGCCAGATGCGGATGACGGTGGACCAGATGCTGGAGATGCCCTTTTATCACCCGGTGATCGAGGAGGGCGTGCGCACGGCGCTGCGCGACCTGGCGCACTGCCTGGCGAAAGGCGAGAGCGAGATCGACCCGGCGGATACCGAACCGGGGACGTAATCGAAAATGGCGAGATACGCAGCATTCCGTACGGTGCGACTCAGTTGAGGTAGCTGGCGTCCAGCTTGCCCTCGCCGGCCAACTGGCGCAGGATGCGCACGGTGTCGATGTCGGCTTCCTGGTAGGCCGAGCGTTTGAAGTCGTCGTACATTGCATTGGCCGGGTCGGTGTGCTCGCCCTGGCCGTCGTCGTAGGCGAAGCGCACCAGCAGCACGGCGTTGGTGGGCGCCTCGATCGTCATGACCAGGCTGGAGGCGGCGATCTCGCCCTGGGCCGGTACCTCGTAGCGCACTTCCTTCAGCGGCGTCAGGTGCACGACGTCCTCGATCACCAGGTCGCCGTAGCGCAGGCGGCGCTTGAAGGTGCCGCTGCCGCTGTCGCTGCTGCGCTCGCCGATCGTGCATTCGTCCAGGTGCGGCACGAACAGGGTCGGCGACTCGGCGCGCAGCACCAGCCCGCGCCACAGCTGCTCGATCGAGATGGTGTCGATCAGCGGGTTGAGCGGATCGTTGATCTGGATGAGATGTTCAAATTTCATGGTGCTTGTCCGAAAAAGCCAGGCGCGGCGCGCCACAAAGTTGCGATGGTACCCGATTGCACGCGCCCGCGTCGCCTAGGAGCCCATCCCGGCAGGGGACGAGTCGCTTTCAGCGCGGTTTGCGCCGGCCGCTATATACTCTGCTGTCCAGCGCAATTCTTCCTCCAAGCCATGCAACGCATCGCCCTCCTCGTTCTTGCCTTCAGCTGTGCCACGGCCGCCCAGGCGGATGAGGTGCAGGTGGCCGTGGCCGCCAACTTCACCGCGCCCATGCAGAAAATCGCGGCGGCATTCGAACAGGATACCGGCCACAAGGCGGTGCTGGCCTTCGGTGCCACCGGCAAGTTCTATGCGCAGGTCAGGAACGGTGCGCCGTTCGAGGTCCTGCTTGCCGCCGACGACGAGACGCCGGCCCGGCTGGAACAGGAAGGCATGACGGTGCCGGGCACCCGCTTCACCTATGCGATCGGCAGGCTGGTGCTGTGGTCGGCGCGTGCAGGGGTGGTCGACGCCGGGGGCGAAATCCTGAAGTCCGCCCAGGTCCGGCACATCGCCATCGCCAACCCGAAGACCGCGCCCTACGGCAGGGCGGCGGTCGAGGTGCTGCACGCGCTGAAGCTGTACGACGCGGTCAGCGGCAAGCTGGTACAGGGCGAAAACATCGCCCAGGCCCACCAGTTCGCCGCCACCGGCAATGCGCAGCTGGGATTCGTCGCGCTCTCGCAGGTGGTCCAGGACGGCAAACTCGCCTCGGGTTCGGGCTGGATCGTGCCGGCCGCGCTGCACGGGCCGATCCGGCAGGATGCGGTGCTGCTGGGGAAGGGCCGCGCCAATGGCGCTGCCCGCGCCCTGCTCGATTACCTGAAATCGGACAAGGCGAAAGCCGTGATCCGCTCCTTCGGCTACGCCCTGTAGCGCATGGCCGGCATGGATCTCGCCGCGGTCTGGCTGACCCTGAAGCTGGCGTCCCTGGTCACGCTGCTGCTCCTGCTGGTCGGCACGCCGATTGCCTGGTGGCTGGCGCGTACGCGCTCGCGCCTGAAAAGCGCGGTCGGCGCCGTGGTGGCCCTGCCGCTGGTGCTGCCGCCCACCGTCATCGGTTTCTACCTGCTGGTGGCGATGGGGCCGAACGGTCCGGTCGGGCGCGCCACCGAAGCGCTCGGCCTCGGCACCCTGGCGTTCACCTTTCCCGGCCTGGTGATCGGCTCGCTGTTCTATTCGCTGCCCTTCGTGGTGCAGCCGCTGCAGAACGCCTTCGAGGCCATCGGCGAGCGTCCGCTGGAAGTGGCGGCGACCCTGCGCGCGGGTCCGTGGGATGCGTTCTGGTCGGTCGCGGTGCCGCTGGCCCGTCCCGGCTTCCTGTCCGGCGCGGTGCTGGGCTTCGCGCACACGGTCGGCGAGTTCGGCGTGGTGCTCATGATCGGCGGGAACATCCCGGAACGCACGCGCGTGGTCTCGGTGCAGATCTACGACCACGTCGAGGCCATGGAATATGCCCAGGCCCACTGGCTGGCCGGCGGCATGCTGCTGTTCAGCTTCGTGGTGCTGCTGGCGCTCTACACGTTCCACCCGCCGTCCGCGAAAGGCATGAAAGGATGAGCCTCCAGGCCAGCCTGCGCATCGCGCGCGGCGACTTTACGCTCGACGTGGACCTGCGCCTGCCGGCGCGTGGCGTGAGCGCCCTGTTTGGCCACTCCGGCTCGGGCAAGACCACCTGCCTGCGCGCCATCGCCGGATTGGTGCGCGCCCCCGGCGGGCGTGTCTGCCTGGGGGACGAGACCTGGCAGGACGATGCGCGCGGCATCTTCGTGCCGCCGCACAGGCGCGCGCTCGGTGTCGTGTTCCAGGAAGCGAGCCTGTTCCCCCACCTGAACGTGCGCGCCAACCTGGAGTTCGGATTGGCGCGCGTGCCCGCGGGCGAGCGCCGCTTCGCACTGGGACCGGTGGCCGAGATGCTCGGCATCGCGTCCCTGCTCGAGCGCATGCCGGCCGGCTTGTCGGGCGGCGAGCGGCAGCGCGTGGCGATCGCGCGGGCGCTCTTGTGCTCGCCGCGCCTGCTCTTGATGGACGAGCCGCTCGCCGCGCTCGACCTGCGCCGCAAGCAGGAAATCCTGCCCTACCTGGAACGCCTGCACGACGAGCTGGCGATTCCGATCGTCTACGTCAGCCATGCGCCGGACGAGGTGGCGCGCCTGGCCGACCACCTGGTGCTGCTCGATGCCGGCAAGGTGGTGGCGAGCGGCCCGCTGACCGCCATCCTGGCGCGCATGGACCTGCCGGCCGCGTTCGCCGACGACACCGGGGTGGTGCTCGATACCGTGCTGGCCGGGCACGACGAGGACGACATGTCGCGCCTGCACTTCGGCGGCGGCTCGCTGTTCGTCGGGCGCCGCCGCGAGGCGCTGGGCAGCCGCCTGCGCTGCCGCATCCACGCGCGCGACGTCAGCCTGGCGCTCGAACGCCCGCAGCGCAGCAGCATTCTCAATTTGCTGTCCGGCGTCGTCACCGCCACCGCCGCCACCGACACGCCCGGACACGTGCTGGTGCAGCTGCGTGTGGGTGAAGCGGTGCTGCTGGCCCGCATTTCGGAACGCTCGCGGCGCGAGCTCGGAATCATGCCGGGCCTGCCGGTCTGGGCCCAGGTCAAGGCTGTGGCGCTGCTGGCCTAGCTTGTTGCAAACAGGCGGTGTCCGGCGCAATGAGGTTTGGCGCGCGGTGTAACTCAGCCGTACAATACCCGGCCATCCTGCAGAAATCGTTCCCATGTCCAACGCACCAAAATTCGGCCTCAACGGGCCGCAGAGCGAAGCCGTGCTCTATCTCGACGGCCCATGCCTGGTGCTGGCCGGCGCCGGCTCGGGCAAGACGCGCGTCATTACGCAGAAGATCGCCTACATGATCGAGCATTGCGGCTACGATCCGCGCGCCATCGCCGCGCTCACCTTCACCAACAAGGCGGCCCTCGAGATGCAGGAGCGCATCGCCAAGCTGCTCAAGCAGCCCAAGCAGGCCAAGCAGCTGACCGTCTCCACCTTCCACTCGCTGGGCGTCAAGATCCTGCGCCAGGAAGCGGCCGGGGTCGGCCTGAAGGACAAGTTCTCGATCATGGATAGCGACGACTGCTATACCGTGGTCTCGGACCTGGCCCTGACCACCGATAAACAGGAAATCCGCCGCATCCAGAACGCGATCTCGCTGTGGAAGAACGGCCTGGTCGACCCGGAGGACGCGATCCGCAACGCGAAAGACGAAGACGAGGCGATGTCGGCGCGCGTCTACCGCAGCTACCTCGCCACCCTGCAGGCCTACCAGGCGGTCGACTTCGACGACCTGATCCGCCTGCCGGTGGAGCTGTTCCGCAACAACGAACCGATCCGCGACCGCTGGCAGCGCCGCCTGCGCTACCTGCTCATGGACGAATACCAGGACACCAACACCTGCCAGTACGAGCTGGTCAAGCTCCTGGTGACGGGCCTGGGTAAAAAGCCGATGTTCACCGCGGTGGGCGACGACGACCAGGCGATCTACGCCTGGCGCGGCGCGTCCGTGGAAAACCTGAAGACCCTGCAGACCGACTTCCCCGACCTGCGCGTCATCAAGCTGGAACAGAACTACCGCTCCACCACCCGCATCCTGCAGGCGGCCAACGCCGTCATCGGCAACAACCCGAAGCTGTTCGAGAAGTCGCTGTGGTCCGAGCACGGCCTGGGCGAGCCGATCGAGGTGCTGGGCATGCAGAGCGACGAGCAGGAAGCCGAGCAGGTCGCGATCATGATCTCGGCCGACCACTTCCAGCGCAAGAACAAGTGGACCGACTACGCCATCCTGTACCGCGGCAACCACCAGGCGCGCGTGATCGAGCAGGCCCTGCGCAAGGAGCGCATCCCCTACACCATGTCGGGCGGCCAGAGCTTTTTTGATAAGGCCGAGATCAAGGACATCATCGCCTACCTGCGCCTGATCGCCAACCAGGACGACGACCCGGCTTTCATCCGCGCCGTCACCACCCCGAAGCGCGGGGTCGGCATGGCCACGCTGGAAACCCTGGGCGAATTCTCCAAGCAGTGGAACTGCTCGTTGTTCGAGGCGGCTTCCAAGGGCGGGCTGGAAGCCAAGCTGGCCGAGCGCCAGCTGGCGCCGCTGCGCGACTTCTGCCGCTTCGTGCTCGACCTGGAAGACCGCGCTACCCGCCCGGGCCCCTCGGGCAGCGGCGACAACGCGGCCGAGGTGCTGGACGACATGATGAAGGAGATGAACTACGAGCACTACCTGTATGAGAACTTCGACGACCGCGCGGCCCAGGCCAAGTGGCAGAACGTGCTCGAGTTCACCAACTGGCTGAAGGAGCGCGGCCGCGGCGGACGCGAGCGCGACGGCGAGGAAAAGAACCTGCTCGAGCTGACCCAGATGGTGGCGCTGATGTCGATGCTGGAAGGCTCGGACGAGGAACAGGACGCGGTGCGCATGTCGACCCTGCACGCATCCAAGGGTCTGGAGTATCCGCACGTGTTCCTGGTCGGGGTGGAAGAGGGGATCCTGCCGCACAAGGGCGACCCGGACGCGCCGGTGGAGATCATCGCCGCCCGCATCCAGGAAGAGCGGCGCCTGATGTACGTCGGGATCACGCGCGCCCAGCGCACCCTGCGCCTGACCTGGTGCAAGAAGCGCAAGCGCGCGGGCGAACTGGTGCACTGCGAACCGTCGCGCTTCATCAAGGAGATGGCGCTCGACGTCGGCGACGCCCCGCCCAAGGAAACCGAGGTATTGACGCCGAAGGAGCGGCTGGCCAGTCTCAAGGCCCTGCTGGCGATGCCCAAGACATAAGTCCGGCTCTATTCGTTGCGCATTAGCCTTGAAGCCTTGCCAACTGCTGCGCACGATTGAAAATCTTATTTGACTTAGTCTGTTCCACAGGAAATACTTTCCGCAAAGCGATCTATTTTCCTAGCATCGCATCTACTTTCCTTCATTCCATGGCAACCGTTTCCGACCTGACCACCACCCCCTTTTCCGGATATAACCACATCGACGCGCTGCTCGACATCGGTCCGGACTGGAATTACCTGACCGGGGTGGCGGCACCGAACACCATTTATTACACGTTCTCGATCACCAGCGGCAACGAAGTCGACTCAGCCACCAAGAAGGCAGTGACCGGGCAGGAAGCGTTCACGCTGGCGCAGCAGCTCGCCACCAAGACCGCGTTTGCCTACCTGCAGCAGATCACCGGCATCCAGTTCGTCGAGACCGCTCTCGGCACCAATGCCCAGATCCACCTGGCCAATCTCAACCTCGACAACGCCAACACGACGGGCCTGTGCAGCTGGCAAAGCGGTTATTCCTACGTCGGCAACGACACCCTGACCTCGTACACGGCGAACGCGTATGTCTATCTCGACAACGTCGAATGGCGTGCCCAGAACCGGGACCTGGAACCAGGCGGCACGGGGTTCCAGACCCTGCTGCACGAACTGGGTCATGCGCTGGGCCTGAAGCACCCGCACGCCGAACATTCCGGCGATGTCGTGCTGCCGTCGGGGCAAGATAACACGACCAATACCCTGATGTCGTACAACGACACCGGAGCCCCCAAGTCGGTCTTTAGCCCGTATGACATCGCGGCCCTGAACTGGCTGTATGGCGGCGACGGCCTGGGCGGAGCGCTCGGCATCAACTCGATCTCGGGTGGCCGCTACATCACCGGCACCACGGGCGCCGACCGCCTGGTCGGCACGAGCGCCGACGACTATCTCGCCGGTGTCAGCGGCAACGACGTCATCGACGGCGGCGGCGGCAACGACACCGTCGTGTTCGACGGGCTGCGCAGCGAATACACCCTGAGCGAGGGCAGCAATCAAGCCGTGATCGCCACCCATGCGACCCAGGGCACGATCGTCATCACCAACGTGGAACGCTTCAGCTTCCGCGACGGCGCCTATGCGCGCGACCAGATCGTGGTCGACAACGTGCCGCCGCCGGCCCCGACGATCTCGGTCAGGAAGAACGCCGCCGGCTACACCGCCGGCAACAAGCCGCTGGTCAGCGGCGAAGCCGAGGCGAATGCGCTGGTGCGCGTCTATGCCGGCGACCTGCTGGTGGCCGAGACCCGCGCCGACGCCAGCGGCATCTGGAGCACGCTGACCAGCGTGTTCACCGATGGCCTGAACTACACCGTGCGCGCCACCGCCACCGACGATGCCGGCAACGTGTCGGCGGCGAGCGCCACGATCAGCTTCAACGTCGACGCCACCGCGCCGTTCAAGCCGACCTCGACGGTCACGCTGGAAGACGGCGGCAACCAGCCGGTGTTCAAGGGCACCGGCGACGCCGGCACCACGATCCAGCTGGTGCGCCTCGGCCCGAACATCGAGATCGCCCGTACCGTGGTCAAGGCCGACGGCACCTGGCAGATCGACTCGGCCGCGCTGCCGAACGGCAGCTATACGGTGGCGGCAGTGTCGGTCGATGCCGCTGACAATGCCACCAGCGCCGACGCCCGCCTGGACTTCACCATCAACAGCAGCCTGAACCTCCTGGGCAACGCCAATGCCAACCGCTTCACCCCGGGCGAAGGCAACAACGCCATCGACGGCGGCGCCGGCATGGACACTGTTGTCTACGGCGGCACGCGCAGCAATTTCACGATCGAGCGCGGCGTGTACGGCGTGACGGTCACCGACAAGAGCGGCAAGCTGGGCACGGACAACCTGATCAACGTCGAGCGCATCCAGTTCGGCGACAAGATGGTGGCGCTGGACGTCGACGGCTCGGCCGGCGAAGTGTACCGCCTGTACCGCGCCGCTTTCGATCGCGAGCCGGACCAGGGCGGCCTGGCCTACTGGATCAAGGCGCTCGATACCGGCAGCTACACGCTGAACGACATCGCGCGCATGTTCCTGGCCGACCGCGAAGCCCAGGCCCTGTACGCGAGCGATCCATCCGACACCAACTTCGTCACCAAGCTGTACGCCCACGTGCTGCACCGTCCGGCCGAAGGCGCCGGCTTCGACTACTGGGTCAACGGCCTGAAGCTGGTGAGCCGCGCCGAAGTGCTGGCCTTCTTCTCGGAGAGCCCGGAAAACCAGGCGCAGGTGATCGGCCAGATCAGCAACGGCATCGAGTACCCGCTCGGTTGAGGAAAAACCGCCATAATGGCGGTTTTTGCGGGCCAGGCCCGGAGGGAACATGAGCCAGGAAGACCGCTTTGTCGACATCGAAATCAAGCTCGCGCACCAGGAAGACCTGGTCGAGACGCTGAACGACACCATCTACCGCCAGGGCCGCCGCATCGACCAGCTCGAAGCCATGGTGGCTTCGCTGGTCGAGCACGTGCGCACCCTGCAGACCAGCCGCCAGGGGCCGCTCAACGAGAAGCCGCCCCACTATTGATCCGTTCCCCCAACCGCTTGCCCAGGCATAGCAGGGTCAGGGTCGGCGGCAACCCCCAGGGCTGCGGAATCACCGAGGCGTCGCACACGTAAAGGCCGGGCGCCGCGCGCAGCTCGCTGTCCACGCCTTCGCCGATCCGTACGCTGCCGCCGGGATGGGCGGCGAAACGGTGGGTCGCGAACACGTGGCGGGCGCCCGCCTGCGCCAGGATCGCGCGCGCCATTCCAACACCCTTGTCCAGCTTCGCGCGGTCGCCTGCGGTGAGCCGCTTGTCGACCCAGCGCGGGCCGACGGCGCCGCCGATGTCGTCGCGGATCTTCACCATGATGCTTAAGGAGCGCCGGTGCGCACCCACGCGGTCGACCCGGCCCGCCTGCAGGGCAAAGGCGGCGTACATCGGCGCCGGCAGGGTCAGGTCGGCGAGCGCAATGCCGTCCTCGGGAAAGCTGGCGCCGGCCGCCATCGGCACCTCGGCGCCGCCGTCCACGTCGTCCACCGTGCCCATCACCGCCACCACCGGGTCGCTGAAGAAGGGCGCGCCTCGCGGTCCCAGGCCGGACGCGTGCAGCAGGCGCGGGCTGCCGATGCCGCCGCCGGCCAGCACCACCAGCGGGGCGCGCGCCGTTTGCAGCACCCCGTCGCGCCTGAATTCCACACCGCTTGCGCGGCCGTTCTCCAGCAGCACGCGCCGCACCCGGCTGCGCGCCAAGAGAACGGCGCCAGTGCGGCAGGCTTCGTCGACGAAGTCGCGCGCGCTCCACTTGGCGCCGTAGGGGCAGCCATAGACGCAGCGCCAGCAGCCGCTGCGGCAGGTCTCGGGCCGGATCATCTTGTCCAGCTTGTGCCATGCGAAGCCGGCGGCGCGCGCAGCAATCATGATGCGCGCCGCCATCGGGCCCACGAGCGGGTCGGGCAGGGGCGCCAGCGGCAGCTCGGCGCGCAGCGCGCCAAGCGCCGGGGCGAGGTCGATGCCGTGGGCCGCGAACATGGCGGCCGGTGGATCGGCGGCGGTGGCGAAGTTCAGGGCCGAGCTGCCGCCCAGGGTCGTGCCGGCCACCAGCAGCGAGGCGTCGCGGTGCAGCCAGGCGCCGCGGCCGGGCAGGACCATGGCGGCCATCTGTCCCAGGGTGCCGCTAAGCGGCGCCGCGCTGCCCTGTTCGAGGACGAGCACGCGCGCGCCCGCGCGCGCCAGTTCGCGCGCGGTGCTGGCGCCGCCGGGGCCGGTGCCGACGACGATGGCGTCAAAGGATTGGTCGGTCAGGAAGTCCATGTGTCGAGGCGGATGCTAGCACGCCGCGCGGCGCTTTTTGAAACATGGCTGATACATGCGGATACATGTCCGATACATGCGCCATACATACCTTTTTTGATGTGACGGCATGCGTACAAGCCTGCTATGATCTTCGCGCAACGGCTGTCGAGTACACCCGGCAGCGCCCTTCCGAGATCCCAAAAGTCGTGAAAGATCGCATGAACCGACCACACCTGCTCATCGCTGCCGTGAGCCTCGCGCTCGCCCAGATGGCCACCGCGGCGCCGGCGCTCGACGCCTCCAACCCGTTCGCGAAGCCCAGCAGCCTGCCGCTGAATTACCCGGCTTTCGACAAGATCAAGAACGAGCACTTCCTGCCCGCCTACACGGCCGGCATGGCCGAACACCTGCGCGAGATCGATGCGATCGCGAATAACAAGGCCGCGCCGACTTTCGACAACACCGTCGTTGCGATGGAGCGCGCCGGCGAACTGCTGACGCGCGTGGCCGCCGTGTTCTCCAACCTGCAGACCGCCAACACCAACGATGCGCTCGATGCGGTCGACCGCGAGATGTCGCCCAAGCTGGCGGCCCACGCCGACGCGATCTACCTGAACCCGGCCCTGTTCCAGCGCGTGAAGACCTTGCACGACAAGCGCGCCACCTTGAAGCTGGACGCCGAGTCGAATCACCTGCTCGAGCGCGTGTACAAGGAATTCGTGCGCGCCGGCGCCAACCTGTCGAACGCCGACAAGGACAAGCTCAAGAAGTACAACGCCGAAATCGCCTCGCTGCAGTCGGACTTTTCGCAGCGCGTTCTGAAGGAAGCCAATGCCTCGGCCCTGATCGTGGACACCCGCGGAGAGCTGGCCGGTTTCTCGGATGCCGAGATCGCCGCTGCCGCCGCGGAAGCAAACAAGCGCGGCTTGACGGGCAAGTACGCGATCGCCATCGTCAACACCAGCAGCCAGCCGCCGCTGGCCGTACTGAAGAACCGCAAGACACGCGAGCGCCTGATGGCGGCGTCGCTGAACCGCGGCAGCCGCGGCGGCCAATTCGACTCGCGCGAGCTGGTGCTCAAGCTGGTCAAGCTGCGCGCCGAACGCGCCGCGCTGCTCGGTTACCCGAACTACGCGGCCTATTCGCAGGAACTGGAAACCGCCAAGAACCCGGCCGCCGTCAACAAGCTGCTGGCCGAACTGGCCAAGCCGGCCGTGAACAACGCGCGCAAGGAAGCGGCCGAGATCCAGAAGGTCATCGACAAGGAGAAAGGCGGCTTCCAGCTCGCGTCCTACGACTGGCCGATGTACCAGGACAAGGTGCGCGCCGCCAAGTACAACTTCGACGAAAACCAGCTGCGCCCCTACTTCGAGCTGAACCGCGTGCTGGTCGACGGCGTGTTCTTCGCCGCCACCAAGGAATACGGCATCACCTTCAAGGAGCGCAAGGACCTCCCGACCTACGACCCGGACGTGCGCACCTTCGACGTGATCGACACGGACGGCAAGCAGCTGGCGATCTTCATCTTCGACCCGTATGCGCGCGCCAACAAGCAGGGCGGCGCCTGGATGAACGAATACGTCTCGCAGTCCCACCTGCTGGGCAAGAAGCCCGTCGTCGCGAACCACCTGAACATCCCCAAGCCGCCGAAGGGCGAGCCGACCCTGCTGACCTACGATGAGGTGCGCACCGCCTTCCACGAGTTCGGCCACGCGCTGCACGGCATGTTCTCGAATGTGAAGTACCCGCACTTCTCGGGCACCAACGTGCCGCGCGACTTCGTCGAGTATCCGTCCCAGGTCAACGAGATGTGGGCGGTCTGGCCCGAGGTGCTGGCCAGCTACGCCAAGCACCACAAGACCGGCGCGCCGATGCCGAAAGAGCTGCTGGACAAGGTGGTCGCCTCCAAGAAGTTCAACCAGGGCTATCTCACCACCGAGTACCTGGCCGCGTCGCTGCTCGACCAGCGCTGGCACCAGCTCAAGCCGGGCGAGATCCCGACCGACGTGCTGGCCTTCGAAGCCAAGGCGCTGAAGGACGCCGGCGTCGACTACGCGCCAGTGCCGCCGCGCTACCGCACCACCTATTTCTCGCACTCGATGAACGGCGGTTACTCGGCCGGCTACTACGCCTACCTGTGGAGCGAAAAGCTCGACGCCGACACGGTGCAGTGGTTCACCCAGAGCGGCGGCCTGTCGCGCAAGAACGGCGACCACTTCCGCAAGACCCTGCTGTCGCGCGGCGGCAGCGCCGATGCGATGGACCTGTTCCGCAACTTCCGCGGCCGCGACCCGGTCATCGAGCCGCTGCTGGAGCGCCGAGGCCTGACCGGTAATTAATCCCCCCTGCGCCGCCGTTTCCGCGTCACGAGCGCGGGGAGGGCGGTGCGCCGTTCGCAGTACCCCTACTAAAAAAGAGACATCATGATCCGTCCACACATCATGCTGGTCGCCGTGGCCAGCGTCGCCTCCTCGCTGGCCTATGCTGCGCCAAGCTCGATGCTCGAAGCCTCGAACCCCTTCGCCAAGCCGAGCACCCTGCCGTTCAACTACCCGGCCTGGGACAAGATCCGGAACGAGCACTTCGCGCCGGCCTACGCCGAAGGCATGCGCCAGCAGGCTGCGGAGATCGAGAAGATCGCCAACAACAAGGCCGCCCCGACCTTCGAGAACACCATCGTCGCGATGGAGCGCTCGGGCCAGCTGCTGGGCCGCGTCGGCTCCGCCTTCAACACCCTGACCGGTTCCTACACCAACGACGAGCTGATCGCCCTGGACAAGGACCTGGCGCCGAAGCTGTCGGCCCACAGCGACGCGATCCGCCTGAACCCGAAACTGTACGCGCGCATCAAGTCGCTGTACGACCGCCGCACCAAGCTGGGCCTGGACGCCGAGTCGCAGTACCTGATCGAGCGCTACCACACCGACTTCGTGCGCGCCGGCGCCAAGCTGTCCGACGCCGACAAGCAGAAGCTGAAGGAAATGAACGGCCAGCTGGCCGCGCTGTCGACCCAGTTCGCCCAGAACGTGCTGAAGGAAGCCAACGCATCGGCCCTGGTGGTCGACACCCGCGCCGAGCTGGCCGGCATGTCGGACAAGCAGATCGACGCCGCCGCCCTTGAGGCGAAAAAGCGCGGCCTGGACGGCAAGTTCGTGATTCCCGTGGTGAACACCACCCAGCAGGCGGGCCTGTCGGTGCTGACCAACCGCGCCACCCGCGAGAAGCTGCTGGCGGCCTCGCTGGCGCGCGGTTCGCGCGGCGGCCCCTACGACAACCGCGAGGTCGTGCTGAAGATCGCCAAGCTGCGCGCCGAACGCGCCAACCTGCTGGGCTACCCGAACCACGCCGCCTACAACCTGGAAGACCAGACCGCCAAGACCACCGGCGCCGTCAACGGGCTGCTGGCCGAATTCGCCAAGCCGGCCGTGAACAACGCGCGCAAGGAAGCGGCTGAAATCCAGAAGGTCATCGACGCAGAATCGAGCAACGGCGGCGGCGGCTTCCAGGCCGGACCGCAGGACTGGGGCTTCTACAGCGACAAGGTGCGCGCCGCCAAGTACGCGTTCGACGCCGGCCAGCTCAAGCCTTACTTCGAACTGAACCGCGTGCTGCAGGACGGCGTCTTCTTCGCCGCCAACAAGGAATTCGGCATCACCTTCAAGGAGCGCAAGGACCTGCCGACCTATGACCCGGACGTGCGCGTGTTCGACGTGTTCGACCACGACGGCAAGCAGCTGGCGATCTTCACCTTCGACCCGTATGCGCGTCCGATCAAGCGCGGTGGCGCCTGGGCCAATGCCTGGGTCGCGCAGAGCAAGCTGATGGGCACCAAGCCGGTGATCGCCAACAACCTGAACATCGCCAAGCCGGCCGCGGGCGAACCGACCCTGCTCACCTACGACGAAGTGCGCACCACCTTCCACGAGTTCGGCCACGCGCTGCACGGCATGTTTTCAAGCGTAAAGTACCCGCGCTTCTCGGGCTCGCGCGTGCCGCGCGACTACGTCGAGTTCCCGTCGCAGGTGAACGAGATGTGGATGGCCTGGCCGGAAGTGCTGGCGAATTATGCCAAGCACTACCAGACCGGCGCGCCGATGCCGAAAGAACTGCTCGACAAGGTGCAGGCCTCGCAGAAGTTCAACGAAGGCTTCCGCACCACCGAGTACCTGGCCGCTTCGCTGCTGGACCAGGCCTGGCACCAGCTGTCGCCGACCCAGATCCCGACGGACGTGCTGGCCTTCGAGGCTGACGCGCTGAAGAAGGCAGGCGTGGACTTCGCGCTGGTGCCGCCGCGCTACCGCACCACCTACTTCTCGCACACTTTCTCGGGCGGCTACTCGGCCGGCTACTACGGCTACCTGTGGGCCGAGAAGCTGGACGCCGACACCGTCAACTGGTTCAAGGAAAACGGCGGCCTGACCCGCAAGAACGGCGACCACTTCCGCAAGACCCTGCTGTCGCGCGGCGGTACGCTCGATGCGATGCAGATGTACCGCAACTTCAGCGGCCGCGACGCGCAGGTGCGTCCGCTGCTGGAGCGTCGTGGGTTGACCGGCGAGTAATCACGCCAACCTGGCCGTGCCATGCGGCCGGCCAGGTTCACGTAAAATCGGGGAACGGTGTCGATGGCATCGTTCCCCTTTTTTATGCACGGCACACCACCTCCACGGTCAGCAAGCGATGAGTGTTCAATCCCTCCACGGTATTACTTTAGAATCCCTGTTAACCCGTCTCGTCGACCACTACGGCTGGGACGGACTGGGCCGACGGATCGATATCAACTGTTTCCAGAAAGACCCCAGCATCAAGTCGAGCCTGAAGTTTTTGCGCCGCACTCCCTGGGCGCGCGAGCAGGTCGAGGCGCTGTATCTCGACACCCGCTTCACCAACTAGCGAGAACGACCATGCAGAACGAGATCGATGCGAAAGCGCACCTGAAAGCCCTGCACCGCCAGTTGCAGGAAACCAACGACGTCGACCCGGAACTGGAGACCCTGCTGCGCCAGCTCGACGGCGATATCGACCGGGCCCTGGCGCGCCGCGAGGAAAACCTCCTGGATGAGAACACCTATGGGCTGTCCTCGCGCACCCAGGAGCTGGCGGCCCGCTTCAACGTGAACCACCCGACCGTCTCGGCCGGCCTGCGCCAGCTCGGCAATATGTTGTCCAACATGGGGATCTAACCCTAGCTTAGCAGCAAGTCATTGATAACTAAGCCATTTTTGGGTCGATAGGGCGACCCGAAAACGGTTTTCCGGTACAATACCGGCCAATGAACGCCCCCCAGAACCTTTTCGCGAGCGTCCCGAAGCGCTCCAGTCGCGCACCAAGCGCGCCCTTCCTCCCGATGTCCCGTGCCGAAATGGACAAGCTCGGGTGGGATTCGTGCGACATCATCCTGATCACTGGCGACGCCTACATCGACCACCCGAGTTTCGGGATGGCCCTGGTCGGCCGCCTGCTGGAGGCCCAGGGTTACCGCGTCGGCATCATCAGCCAGCCGGACTGGACCTCGGTCGAGCCCTTCCGCGCGCTCGGCAAGCCGAACCTGTACTGGGGCGTCACCGCCGGCAACATGGACTCCATGGTCAACCGCTACACGGCCGACCGCAAGATCCGTTCCGACGACGCCTATACCCCGAACGCCGAGCCGAACAAGCGCCCCGACCGCGCCGTCACGGTGTACTGCCAGCGCGCCCGCGAAGCCTTCCCGGGCGTGCCGGTGATCGCCGGCAGCATCGAGGCCTCGCTGCGCCGCATCGCCCACTACGATTACTGGTCGGACAAGGTGCGCCGCTCGGTGCTGTTCGAGTCGAAGGCCGACCTGCTCATCTTCGGCAATGCCGAACGTGCGCTGGTGGACGTCACCCGCCGCATCGCCGCCGGCGAAAACATCAAGAACATCCGCGACCTGCGCGGGACCGCCTTCCTGGTGCCGCACGGCTGGCTGCCGGACGACGAGTGGAGCGTGCACAACTCGACCCGCGTCGACGTGCCGGGCCGGGTCGATGCGCACCCGAACCCCTACGCCATGGCGCAGGAAGATACCAAGGCCTGCGCCACCGAGAATGCGCAGCCGGAGCCGGTGGTGAAACCGGTCATCATCATGACGCGCGAAGAACGCCAGGCCGCCGCCCGCGAAAAAGCACGCAAGACCGTGGTGCGCCTGCCGTCGTTCGAGACCGTCAGCGAAGACCCGGTGATGTACGCGCACGCTTCGCGCGTGTTCCACCTGGAGTCGAACCCCGGCAACGCGCGCGCGCTGGTGCAGCAGCACGGCGACCGCGACGTCTGGCTCAACGCGCCGCCGCTGCCGCTGGCCATGGACGAGATGGACAACGTCTACGACCTGCCGTATGCGCGCGCGCCGCACCCGAGCTACGGCAAGGCCCACATCCCGGCCTGGGAAATGATCCGCTATTCGGTGAACATCATGCGCGGCTGCTTCGGCGGCTGCACCTTCTGCTCGATCACCGAGCACGAAGGCCGCATCATCCAGAGCCGTTCGGAACCGTCGATCCTGCGCGAGATCGAACTGATCCGCGACACGACCAAGAACTTCGCCGGCACCATCACCGACCTCGGCGGCCCCACGGCGAACATGTATCGCCTGGCCTGCAAGGACAAGAAAATCGAGGAATCCTGCCGCCGCCTGTCTTGCGTCTACCCGACCATCTGCAGCAACCTGGGCACCGACCACAGCAAACTGATCTCGCTGTACCGCAAGGCGCGCGCCATCCCCGGGATCAAGAAGATCCTGATCGGTTCCGGCCTGCGCTACGACCTGGCGGTGCGCTCGCCCGAGTACGTGAAGGAGCTGGTGACCCACCACGTGGGCGGCCTGCTCAAGATCGCGCCCGAGCACACCGAGCAGGGCACGCTGTCGAAGATGATGAAGCCGGGGATCGGCGCCTACGACGAATTCAAGCGCCTGTTCGACAAGTACTCGATCGAGGCCGGCAAGAAGCAGTACCTGATTCCCTACTTCATCGCGGCGCACCCGGGTTCGACCGACGAGGACATGCTGAACCTGGCCCTGTGGCTGAAGAAGAACAACTTCAAGCTGGACCAGGTGCAGACCTTCACCCCGACCCCGATGGCGATGGCCACCACCATGTACCACTCGGGCAAGAATCCGCTGGCGAAGGTGACCGAGGATTCGGAGGTCGTCGAAACCGCCAAGAGCGGCAAGACCCGCAAGCTGCACAAGGCCTTCCTGCGTTATTACGATCCGGAGAACTGGCCGGTGATCCGCGAAGGCCTGCGTCGAATGGGCCGGGGTGACCTGATCGGCAACGGCGAGCGCCACCTGGTCCCGAGCTCCGACGAGGGCGCCACGATGGTGCGCGAAGACCGGCGCGTGCCGGGAGGGGTGCCCAAGGGCCGTACGATCGAGGTGGCGCCCAAACGCGCTGCGCGTGGCAAGCCCGAAAGTACGCCGTTCATGGCGCCGCCGTCGAAGGTCAAGCCGTCGATTCTGTCGACCATCAAGACCAAGCCGAAGCGGTAGGGTGCTCGGCTTTGCCGAGCGCGCGTTCAACTTACGTTTGAATTGCTGCGGCCGCGTTCATGCATGCACTGCTTGAACGCGCGGTCGGCGGAGCCGACCACCCTACGATAATCAAAATCGACATCAAAGACCCGCGTTCGGGGTCGGCGCCCCGCGCCGCTCGCGCGCGATATCCAGGTCCACGCTGGCCTGGCGCGTGCGCAGCGCGCGCGCGTAGCGGTGGCGGGCGCGCAGGCGCGGATTGGTCACCAGCCGGCCCAGGGTCTCCCCGGTCACCATCACCACGCCCAGCAGCGGCAGCACCAGCATCAGTCCCGCCACCCCGGCCAGTGCGCCACCCACGAAAATCATCAGGACCGTCACCAGGGGATGCACGCGGATGCTGCGCCCCAAGGTCAAGGGCATGAACACGAAGTCGTCCAGCAGGCGCACCAGTACGAACACGCCGATCGCGCCGTAGGCGATGAAGGGATTGTTGGGCGCGTCGGTCGATGCGACGATCACCACCAGCACGCAGCCGACCACCGAGCCGACGAACGGCACCCAGGCCAGCACCGCCGACATCAAGCCCAGCAGCAGCGGCGAGGACACGCCGATGGTCCACAGGCCGAGCGCCAGCACCGCCGTGTCGAGCACGGTGAGTTTCAGCAGGCCCTCGAAATAGCGGCGCGCCGTCTGGTCGACCTCGTGCAGCAGGAACAGCGCGCGCTCGAAGTAGGCGTTCGGCACCGCGCGCGCCAAAAACTTCTTGAAGCGCAGGCCGTCGCGCAGGAAGAAGAAGGTGAGGAAGGGCGCCAGCAGGAGCGAGGGCACCCAGGTCGCGACGGCCACCAGGATCTCGCCCAGGTGCTTCTCGGCGAAGTTGTCGGTGTGAGTGCGGAAGATCGCATTGACGGTCGAGGTCAGGTGCATCTCGGCCAGCAGCGGGAACTTCTGCTCGAGCAGCGTCATCGTGTTGTGCACGAAGGCCACGCCGCCGTCGAGGTAGAGCCCGATCGTCTTTTCCCAGGATTCCTCTTCCGGCCCGCGGCTCCACGAGAGCGCGGCCGTCAGGGCCAGCGTGAAGAAGGCGAAGAACAGCAGGCACACCATCAGCGCCGCGCTGTTGCGGCTGTAGCCCGCGCGTACCATGCGCTGCATCGGGCCGATCAGGATGTAATGCAGCACGGTGCCGAAGATGAAGGGCAGGGCCAGCCATAGCAGCTGCTGCACCACCAGCAGCAGCACGCACGTGGCCGCGATGATGCCGGTCCAGACGACCGGCCCGGCGCGCTCGCCGCTGTTCATAGCGCTTCCAGCTGGGGACGGCCGGTGCCCATCCATTCGCGCAGGCGCAGGCCGATATGGCGCGCCAGCGCCAGCGAGATCTTGTAGCCGATCACGGCGTCGGTTTCCAGCAGGCCGAGGAAGTCGGCGCGAAAGAACACCGCCATCTCGCAGGCTTCCATGGCGCGCGCCTGGGCATTGCGCGGCGAGTTGTCGAGCAGGGCCAGGTCGCCGAAGAAGCTGCCCGGCTCGAGCTCGGCCACTACCTGATTGGTGCCCTGGTGCAGCTTGTTAATCAAGACCCTGCCGCTCATGATGAGGTACAGGGCCTGGCCTTCCTCGCCCTCGTCGAACACGATCTCGTCGGGCAGGTAGCGGCGCTCGTGCAGCAGGCCGTCGACGATTTTCAGTTCCAGCGGCGTCAGCGCGGAGAACAAGGCCGAATTCTTCAGGCGATGCAGGCGCGGCGACATCTTGGGCGGCTTGAGGAAACCGAAAATCACGTTTGCTCCGACTTGGTGCGTAGTTGTTGTCGGATGATTATCCCCCATCAGGTGCTGCTATGCATCAAAAACTCGTGTATGAAAAGTGTATCTGGAGGAACTGTTGCGCTTTCCACATTTAACAGTGTTATTGAACAGCTCGCCGCTCAATTGTACAGACCCGGCGCGGGAAACGGTGTAATATAGTTCTTTAAGGCAATATATATTAACTATAAGATATTTTTGGTGAGGCCGACGGCACACCCACTGGGACACGCGGTGATCGACATTCCTTCCTTCATGCTGGCGCTCGGCCTCGGCAACATCGCTTTCGCCGTGCTGATGGCAGGCTATACCCATGGGGCGGCCCCCAGTCCCGGGCTGCGCCTCTGGATGTGGGCCCGCTTCGGCATCGGCCTGTGCCAGTTGCTGGGCTGGTCGCGCCGCTATCTCGACCTGCCGTCCCTGCACGGGATCGAGGGCGCCGGCTGGGTGCTGGCGGTTTCGCTGGAAGTGGCCGCCTACTGCATCTTCTTTGGCCTGGCCCACTGGCGGCGCGTGCTGCTGCCGGTCTGCGCGCTGGCGCTGGCCATCGTGCTGGCGGCCGGCAGTGCCGGCCTTCCGGTGGCCTACCTGAGCGCGCTGGTGGCCGGCGTGGTCGCCCTGTTTGCCGCGGCGATGGCCTGGATTCTGCTGCGCCCGCGCCGCCGCGCCTCGCTGCTGCAGCGGATCATCGGCGTCAACGACGCCGTGTTCGCGCTGTCGGTGGCGTTCTGGGCGCTCAGCTACCTCAGCAGCGACGTCTTGCCGGGCCAGCGCATCGCCCGTGAATACGCCTACTTGGCCGGCTATCTTCTGATGATCGTGAACGGCTTCGGCTTCCTGTTGCTGTGCAAGGAAAAGGACGACGCCGAGATGGCCCGCCTGGCCAGCACCGACAGCCTGACCGGCCTGCCCAACCGCCATGCCTTCCTCGAGCGCGCCGAGATCGCGCGCCAGAGCGCGCTGCGCCAGCGCCAGCCGCTGGCGCTGGCGATGATGGACATCGACCACTTCAAGCAGATCAATGACCGCTTCGGGCACGCCTCGGGGGACGAAGCCTTGACGGTATTCGCCCGCACGGCGCGCGAGACCTTGCGCGCCCACGAGACCATCGGGCGGCTCGGCGGGGAAGAGTTCGCGATGGTGTTGCCGGGGACGGACCTGGCGGGGGCCTTGCAGGCGGCGGAACGGCTGCGGCTTGCGGTGCGCGAATCGATTGTGATTACCAGTGGGACGCCGTATACGATGACGGTGAGTATTGGCGTGGTGGTGCTGGATCCGAACGAGACGCTGGGGATGGCGTTGGCCAGGGCGGATCATGCGCTGTATGCGGCGAAGAGTGCGGGGCGGGATCGGGTTGAGGCGGGACAGCCGAAGCAGAGGCGGGCGTGAAACCTGGAAACCTGGAATGCAAATAAGAATGGTCCGCTTGTGCGGACCATTCTTATTTGAGGTGTTCAAAGCGACGGGGCTCGCCCACGTGCCGCGGGCCGCGAATTCGCTTGCAAGCGAATCCCTTCGAGCCCATGGCCCGTGTCTGTCCGCAGGGACAGACACGCTGATCGCTGAACGAAAAAAGGGTCCGACGAATCGGACCCTTCCTCTTATTACTGGCGGAGCGGACGGGGCTCGCCCAC
>Ga0209023_10000913_pt1 | contig 41838 bp, 33 predicted proteins | sample LakOneMetagenome_FD_187468 | JGI IMG/M metagenome (GOLD analysis project Ga0209023, IMG submission 187468) | Freshwater and sediment microbial communities from Lake Erie, Canada (SPAdes) (version 2) | ecosystem: Environmental > Aquatic > Freshwater > Lentic | place: Lake Erie, Canada...
TTCAGCTGCCACCCGACGAGCCCATCGACCCGATCACCGAACACGTACCCACCTCGGACGACACGGAATCAACGAGTACTACCGTCGAGACGACCGTGCACGTCGTGGTGGTCGGTGACACCCTCTCCGCGATCGCCGACCACTACTTGGGTGACCCTGGCCGATACCGCGCCATCTTCGACGCCAACCGCGATGTAGAACAACCCGACGGGCGGCTTCTGCGCGACCCGAACCTGATCGTGCCCGGCTGGCACCTGATCATCCCCGTCGACTCGCCAGCCGGACCCGTCCCACCAACATCGCCATCCACCACCATCCCCTCTGAAACGGCCACACCGCCCCCATCCGACACCACGAACGAGACTCCGACGACGACCACGATCCCGGACATCGACGCGACGCCACCACTGGTCACCGAACCCAACGGCAAAGCCGTTCCCACCCCGACGCCACCATTGACGGTCACACCAACCTCGCCGCCATCATCCTCACTGCCGCCAACGTCAGAACCGTTGCCGGCACCCCCGATCACCGCAGCAGATCCCACCGTTGCCGACAGCTCCACACACAACGAATCGCCCTGCATTGCGCTGACAGCGGTGGCCGGGATCACCGGCGCCGCGGTGCTTGCCACCGGGATCACACTTCGCCTGCGCTGGTTACGCCGACGTCGCGCCACCCGCGGCGCCCGCTTCGCGCATGACTCGCCCGCCAACGACCTCGAACGGGCAGCAATCGCCAGCGCCGACGTACCGCTCGTGCGCTGGGCCGGGCAACACCTCGCCCGTCTCATCCAGGCCCTCGACCGACGCACCATCAGCGCCGCCCCCGTTGCGGTCGAACTGTCCCCCGACGCCGGGATCGAACTGCTCTGGGACCAGCCCCAACACGCCCCCACCCCACCGGGGTGGACCGCGACCGACGGCGGCTGGGCCTGGCGGCACCCCTACGACCCCGACGCCCCGGCTCCCGCCGACGACCTGCCCGCAGCCATCCCCGCACTCGTCACCGTCGGCGTCCGCGACGGTCGCCAACTACTGATCGACCTCGAAGCATTCGGCACCGTCACTATCCACGGCCCCGACGAAGCCGCCGACGGCCTGGCCCGCTCGATCGCAGTCGAGCTGGCCTGTGGCAGCGACCTGTCCGACGCTTACGTCACCGCCGTCGACCTCGACACCGCCGCACCCGGCACCCGCCGCCTCACCGTCGACGACGCCGACATCGCGCTCAGCCGTCTGGCCGGCACCCACACATCAAACCAAGCCGTGCTCGCCCACGCCGGCACACCGAACTCATTCATCGCCCGCGTCGCTCACCACGTCCCGATCGAAGCAACCGTCGTCATCGCCCGCCACCTCACCGCCGACCAGCTCAGCCACCTCCACGCGGTCACCACACCTCGAGCAGGAGTCGCCGCCGTCACCACACGCGGCGACACCACGGGTACAGCGCAGATCCACATCAGCGGCGACGGAACCACAGCCCGCCTCGAACCACTCGGAATCGACTTCGAGCCCGCCGCGCTCGGCTCCGACACGGTCGATGCCCTCAGCGCCACCGTCGCCCGCCTGGCGGTCCTGCCCGACGAGTCCGACCTCGCCGACACGCCCGAGTACGCCGACATCACCGAGCCATCCACCAATGGACACCACCATGGGCACGATCCGCTTGATCTCGTCGAATTCGAGCCCTTCCTGAACGGCGTCACGTCGAACGGCCACTACTCCGCGCCAGTCGTGTTTGCCGCCCCCGTCGACGCCGGCCTCAACGATGATTCGGACGGAGTACGTGAGGCTCTGTTCGCAACCGACATCGAGAGCGCTGACGACACGGCAGCGACGTTGTTTGACGTCGAATCGTCGGTCCCGGACGCGTTCGAGATGGTGGTGCACGTCCTCGGTGTACCCGCGATCGCCGACCGACCCGAGATCAAACCGCGCGAATTGATCCTCGCGGTGCTGCTCGCCTGCCGCGGAGGAACGGTCGCCGCCTCGACCGCACAGGACGCCATCTGGGGCGGCAAGCCGGTGCAGCTCAAGACCGCTTGGAACCTCTACGGCGACACACGCGCCGCGCTCGGATCGTTCCCCGACGGCACACCGGTGATGCCCAGCACCGACCGAGCTCGCGGAGTTCTACGGCTGGACCGACGGGTGACGACCGATCTCGCGCTGCTCGGTCGGATGCTGACCGAAGCCCGCGAGGCATCCTCCACTGAGGCGATCCGGCTCTTGCGCGACGCGCTGGCGCTCATCGACGGGCCACCGTTCGATGCCGCCGGCTACGACTGGGCGCATCGTGACCAAGTCGTCGCCGACGCCTCGACCCTGATCGAACAGACCGTCGACCTCCTCGTCGACCTTGCCCTCGACGCCGACCAACTCGACGTCGCCCGCGCCGCGATCGTCAGTGGCCTGCGCGGCCTGCCCGGAGACGAGCAGCTCTACCGGCGTCGAATGCGCCTCGAAGCCCACGCGGGCAACCATGCCGGCGTTGTCGGCGCCTACAACGAGCTGACCGTGTATCTCGCCGATCTCGAGACGCGCCCGTCACCCACGACGACAGCGCTGTACCACGAACTGGTCCGCCAACCCGGCCCGATCAGATGAGCGGTGGGAACGCCGTCGCCGTCACCACCCAGTCTCCCGGATCGAAACCATCGGCGGCGGCAGCGAACTCGGCCAGACGCCGTTCGGCGTCGACGCCGCGCACGGTGACGGTGACGAACTCGAATTCGCCGCGGACACGCACCCATCCGCAACGGTCAGCCACGATGCGCAGCCGATCGTAGAACGCCGCGAGATGTCGGCACGCACCCAACTCGACCGGATCGCCGTGCACGATCGTGAGATGCCGGAAGCCGTGCGCGACTTCCTCGGCCTCCCACAACAGCAGCTCCTCGCGCAACGCCTCTCGCCGCTCGGGTGACGTCGACGGGTCGGCGAGATCGGCGATGCGCGGACCGAACGGGTTGTACACGTCAGCGTTGTCAAGACGGGCCATGACCACTCCTCCAAAGCGTCATGTCGTGGCCCCACGATCACGACCGAAACCAACCAGCGAAGCTGACCAACAGCGTAGACCGCGCCGATTCTCGTGCTCGTCTGCGAGCAGCGTCAGTCGGAGAGCGCGCTGAAGGCTTCGGTGCATGGTCAGGTTCGGAACATCATCGCGCTGCGGGCGGCGAAGGACGCGGGGCAACGCGGACGTCCCGGCAGCATGTGGCCGGGCTGGGACTAGTCGGAAGCAGGTGCTTAGACGATGATGCCGGTCGTGTTGTCGACTTCTCGGAGCACCAACGCGGTTGCGTCGGTGACACGGTGACGAAGCGGCTCGAGTCTGGGTCGTGTCGTCGCGTCAAGTCCGCACGCGAGGATGAGCGGGAACCCTGCGAGTTGGTCGGCTCCGAGGGCAAGTCCGGCGGCAGCAACTGCTCTCATCGGCTCTGAGACTGAGCCGAAGTTGCCGTCTTCCACGAGATGCGCCACTCCGAGACCGGTACCGTGCGCGAATTGTGAGAGCAGCCGGTAGGTGCGGCTGGCGGCACCTCCGAAGTCGCCGTACCCGGTTCGTAGCATCTCGTCCGTTGTCGCTGGAATCGGGATCGACTCGTCCTCGGCGTCGCTGATCTCACGGAACGCGGCGGCCGGTCCGAGGAACCGATCCACGGCGGTCGCGCCCAGTCCGGCATTGCGGAAGGATCGGTCGATGTTGGTAACCGCGCTGCGAGCGAACGCGCGCATTGCTTGGCCAGGATGGCCACCGTCGCCGACGGCCTGCTGTGCCCAACCCCAGAACCCGCCAAGTTCCACCAGCAGCCGTCCCGCGAATGGGGTGTTCCAGCCAGCCGATTCACCAGCGAGGGCTTGACGGAACAGCATCGCCGTCGCGCTCAGCGTTTGGACCGACAGGCGGCCCGCGACCGCAGAGAAGCGGCTGTCCATCATCAGCGGCACAGCGTCGGCGACCAGTTCGCCGATCGCCTGCAGCAGGTTGGTGAGTGCGTCGTCGAGCGCTCGATTGTTCTGCGGAAACCGGGTGGCCTGTGCAGTGATGTTCACTGCGTCGAGGCGACGGGCTCGCGCCGGGTTCGGTCGCTGCTTCAAGGAGGCGGCGGCCGGTAGCCGATGAACGATCGATGCTTCGGTCGCGAGCGCACGTGCGGATGCATCGAGTTCGGCAATCAAGCGCTCCGACGGGCCGGCAACTGCCGACGCGATCGCCGCCGTCGCCGCTCCGGCGAGATGAATTGCGGCGGCGGTCAGAGGTGCCGGGAGATGACCCGCATCGGGACATGCGAACAACGACACGACGTTGCAGTGCGCGAATGTTTCGAGCACGTCGTTCACCGCCGACAACCCAGCAATGCGCAACGGAGCGACCGCTGCTTCCTCGGCACCGGATCCCAGCCGGCGCAGATGGTCAGCCGGATGGGCGAGCCACTCGAAGGACGTGGTGGTGATCGCCGTTCCGGGCGGCAACAGCCACGGCAGATGCGGCGACAGATCTCTGAGCCGGTGCCACTCGGCGGCCGCTGAGCGTGCAACGAACTCGTCGGCCACACCCTTGGCGATCGCCCAGTCCCACATCACTGCGTCCTCGATCAACGAACGGGCAACCATCGCTGTCGACGCGCCGGCCGATCCGAACCGCACCGTCGAGATCACGGTTCCCAGTCGCAGGTAGGCCCAATCCAAATGACGCACCGAGGCACACGGACCGGTACGTCGAAGCAGGTCGCTGATCGCCTCGTCGACCGCCGCCGACACCCGCTCGGCCGCGGCGACAAGACGGGTCCGGGTCACATCGTCAAGGACCTCCACCGTCAAACGAAACTGTGGCCCGACCCGCGAACGACCTTCTCCCGGGTTTGAGGAAGGGTCGGCGTCCACCACGACGGCAAGCGTCGCGCCCGACGAGCTGGCCGATCAACCGGGCCGTCCGGCATCGACCAACGTGAAACATTCTTGACGCTGCGGGAACTTCATGTAGTGGCGACATCGTGGAGTCTCGTCGTCGGCGATTCACATGTATGTTCGAGCGCGCCGGCAGGCCGGACGCCGGCCGACCGACCTGCGTTGGCTGCTCTGGCGAGCGGCGTGAGAACCCCGAATGACGACGCGTCAAGCTGTGCTGTACTGACGAGATGCGGTGGCAGCGCCGCTCGACGTCACTCCATCCCATCGAACCGGGGGCGCTTATGAACACGCTGCTGATCACGTACAACCTCAACAACCACGACGACGACTACCAAAAGTTGTTCACCGCCATCGAAGCCCTCGGTGAGACATGGCACGATGGCACCAAGTTGGACTCGGTGTGGTTCGTCAAAACCACGGCCGCGCCGAAGGCGGCTCGGGATCGCCTCCGCACAGCCCTTGATCGCGACGACAACTGCGTGATCGTCGACATCACGGGAGCCAGTCACGCCGGTTGGATGCCGAAGGAATTCTGGACATGGTTCAACGCATAGCGCCGACCGACGCTCGCGGCTGATCGAAATCACGGCAGCCAGAGTGGAACCGGGAGATTGCTTCGTCTTCGCCGGCGCCGGAGTGTCGTTCTCGAATCCGTCGAACCTGCCCGTCTTCTGGCAGATCCGCGACGCGCTGCTGAAGCAACTCGAGCTGAGTGAATACGTCCTAGGCACCCATGACACGGACACTGACAAGGTCACCATCGCCAACGGGTTGCTGCCGGAACCGTTCCTTCTCGCGCTCCACGATGCCGGCGTGCCCGTCCGACAATGGCTCGGCGACGTCCTCGGTCGAGGAAAGCCGAACGCTGCGCATCACGCTCTCGGACAACTCGCACGGCGCGGTGCAGCAGTATGGACGGTGAACTTTGATCGCCTGATCGAATCGGCGAGCGGCGATCAACTCGTCGTCGTCGCTTGGCCAAGCGAGCCGGTTGCCGGTGCGCAACTTCTCAAGCCGCATGGCACGCTCAGCGGAGAGTTGATCATGACTGCGCGGCAGGTGCTCGGGGAACTCCCCGCCCCCTGGCGCGAGCAGCTCCGCCGCGATGTTGCCGGACGCGTCGTCATGTTCATCGGGTACAGCGGGAACGATCTTGATTTCCGCCCGATCTGGGACGATGTCCTCCAGGACGCCCAACGCGTGATCTGGTTCGACATGCCCGAGCGGACGCCCGCACTGCAAGCCCACAGAGACCAAGCCAAACGGCTGCTGTTGCGCCGCACCCACGCCGCCGGGCTCCTCGATCTGCGCACGAGCCGCGCATCCGGCGACCGGCCTGCGAATGCCGCCCAAGACTTCGTCCGATTCTGCATCGACAACGCACTGGTGGAGGTCGACAGCAGAATGGTCGACGATCTCTGCAGCGAACGCGAAACCCCGGTTTGGCCACGGTTGGGCGCCGGCGGGCCTACTGGACAAGCGAACGTGCTGCAAGCCCTCGGCGACACCGCAGCAGCCCGCGCCTCGCTGACCCGACTGATCCGAAATGGCCCAGCTCGTACTGCGGCGATTCGCCAACTCGCCAAAATGACCGTCAATCATGGCGGCCGACCTGTCGCGAGAGCCCTGGGCGTGGCGGCCGCTGTCACCCCGCCGATCGGATCGGGTCGTCGGATCCGCGAACAGGCCAGTCGCAAGCGGATCACGATCCTCGCCAACCGGGGGATGCACAGCGCTGTACTGCGAGCCACTGCAGACCTTGCGGTCAACAGCCGATCGACCGAGCTCATTCTGCGATCCGCATCCGAACGATTCCTCATCTCGCTCGACACGGCAATCGTGACAGCCTCGACGGCCTTGGAACGGGCCCATCGTGAGCAGCACAACATCCTCGTCGCCCACGCCGCGTTCCAGTTGGCGATGGCCCTGATCTGGGCCGAGCGGCTTGACGAGGCGGAACGCTGTCTTGACGAGCATCTCGAGCCCTTCGCATCGCTTGCCGCAAACCGGTGGGTGGCGTGGAGCGACTTCGCCCGGGCCGCGCTACTCCTTCGATCCGACACCGCTGACGACGCCGAAGAAGCACTACGACGCCTTGAGCTCGCGAAGACCCGGTTCCAAGCCGAGGCGCTGATCGACGGCGTCATTAGCGTCGACACGATCACCCTGACCGCCAAGCGGCGCACGAACGAAACGGGCACCTTCCTCGACGACGCACAGCGCGTTGCTCGGCGAATCACTGGTCGACCGCCATCCGGGAAGCTGTACACGCGAGGACACCGCTTCGCGCTCGAGGCGGTCGACCTCGAGGTCGCCGAGTACACCCGCACATACCTCGTCGATCACGACACGGCCTGCGCGACGTTCCAGCCGATCGCACGGTCCGCCTATCCGCTCCACCAAGGCCTCGGCCACCTTGGACTCGCCATGAGCATCGATGACCCCCAACGCCGAAACAGGCATGCCCGCGCCGCGCGTGACATCGGCACCGGCTTCGGCTCGCGCTTGATCGTCGCACGAGCCACAGCGCTGCTCAACGATGCACCCGATGCCAGCGCAGCCGTCTACTTCTGCTAACCGACAACGACCGACGGACGCGATCGCAGGGTCCCCTGCCGAGCGGTCACCATTACGAGCTGAACGGTGCAAGACGCTGGTGCATGAAAAGCAGCTTCGGACTGGCGGCAGGGAATCGTTCGGCTCCCGCGCTGACCGAGGCGATCTAAGGCGACCCTTGATAGCGGGCGGAGCGCGCCCGCCGGTCTGCTGACACGCCACCGCTATCTTGCCTCGGGGTGTCCTCGTGAGCAGCGTCGCCGCGAGTTTTCGACTGCGCCGATGCGCTGGTGCGACGGGTGCCGTTACCTCAGCCTAGAAGAAGCAGCCATCGGTGGGCAGGGCTGCGGGGTCGATCCCGACGTCTTGGTCGCGTAGCGAGCGCAAGAGTGGTTGCGGGCAGCGCAGCTGGTTGTCTGGGGTGCGGATCTGAATGTGGACGTGCGGTCCACCGGATCGGCCCGTGTTTCCGGAAGTCAGGATCTGCGTGCCGGCGACGATGGAGTCGCCGGCGGCGACATGGACGTCGCTGCCGTGGCAGTACGCCCAGCGGGTGCCGGTGTCGTCTTCGATGGTGACGCCGATGCCGCACGTGTGACAACCGGCCGGGTTGGTTCCGCAGCCGGCATCCCACCAGTTCTCGGGCCAATACTGGACGGCGACGACGCGTCCGCCCCGCACCGCGTAGACGGGGGTGCCGATCGGGACCATCCAATCCCACGCCGGATAGTCGTGGTGTGGGGCGTCGACCGGAGCCGCGGCGAACAGCTCGACGGGGCCGGGGTAGGCGAAGCCGTCGGCGAGCGCCACGATCCCGACGCCGGGGGCACACGCCGACACCGACGCCGCGCTGATCGCCGGGTCGGGGGTGGACGTGCGTTGCCGGTCGTACTCACCAAGCCAGCGCTGCTGGTACTCGCGTGGGGTGAGTGCGTTGCCGGCGTCGGGCGCTGGCACCTTGTCCCATTCAGCCGACGTTGGTGCCGGGAGGTGGCCGATGTACCAGATCACGGGCACGGCGGTGACATCGCCGTCATAGCGGTCGAGGATGTCGCGCACGTCGCCGGCAGCCTTGGCGTCCTGCACCTCGGCGGGGGCCTGCCAGGCGCGCGGATAGCCGCCGTAGGTCGCCCAGGTCGAGTCGAGGAACTGGTAGGCGCCCGATGCGCTCGAACCGCCAGCGCGGGCGGCGTAATCACCACCGGACTCGAGGGTCCGGATGGTGCCCAGGATCGTGGCGACGTCAGCCCCGGCGCTACAGCCAAGCCCGGGGCTGTCGCCGGTAGCGAACAGGACCGGGAACGACATCAAGGCCACCACCAACACCACGGGAAGACCGACGAACTTCACCGCGACGAACCCACCCCGCTCGCCCACGATGCGCGGCATCAGCGCCACCGAGACGCGCAGCGTTCACGAGTGCCGCGCGCTCGTCAGGTGGAGGGTGGGTTGTGGAGATGAGCGACGCCCCAATTGGCGGGGAGTCTCGAATCAGACAAGGAGGTGTGCCATGTCTGTCGGGCAGCGAGCACGTCTGTTAGTGGGGGTGGCCGTCGGGGTGACGGCGTTGACCATGATGTCGTCTCCGGCGCTGGCCCAGGTGCCGGACCCCGCTCCGGACGCCTCGCTGCCCGGTGGCGCACTGATCACCCAAGTGCTGGGGTGGCTCAAGTACGCATCGATCGCGGCGGCGGTGGCAGGGCTGTTGATCGGGGGAATCACGACCGGTGTCGGCCATTTCGGCTCGTCGTACTCGGCGAGCTCGGCGGGCCGCAAGTGGGTTCTCGGCGGGATCGGGGCGGCGATGATCGCCGGCTTGGCGCACACGATCGCCACGACCGTGTACAACGCGACCTGAGATGCGCACCCGGGCCCTCACGATCGGAGCAGTCGCGGTGATCGTCACCATCGGCCTGTTCCGGTCATGCACAGCCACATCGACCAGTGACGAATCCGCGGTGCCGACGACGTCGCCCAGTGCGACAGCATCCGGTGACATCGGTCCGTCCAGGATCGTCGACGGTGTCCCGCGCGGTTGGCGTCACGATCAGGCGGGGGCACGCGCCGCCGCCCTGTCGGCGGTGTCCTTGACCGGCGAGATTGCCCGAGCCGGCTTCATCACACGTGGCGACATGATCCGGGCACTGGCATCGGCACAGTTCGGGCCGACCCTCGCAACCGAATCGGCGACGCAACTCGCCGACGTCTTTGGCGAGATCACCGCCGCCGGTGTCGCTCCGTCGGCGGTGCTGTTCCATGAACTCGTCTTGACCGCCCGGGTCGTGCGCGCCGACACGTTGTCGGCGGTGGTGGACGTCTGGTCGGTGCTCGTCGCCGGGCTGCCCGACAGCGGCGCACCTCGGCAGGCGTGGCGGACGGTGACCGTGACGGTGGTGTGGGAATCCGATGATTGGCGGATCGACGGGTGGGATGCGCAAGCGGGACCGACACCAGCGTTGGCGAGCAACGCCGCGATCTCGACAGTCGACGACGTCGCCACGGTGATCGCCTGGCCATCGGCAGACAACGGAGGTTCGTGATGTTCAACTGGGTGATCGGTGGTCTCGGCGGATTGTTCAGCCTCGCCGGCGATGTCGTCGGCGGCGTGGTCGGCTGGGCGTGGGAGAAGGTGATCACCGGGATCTACACATGGTTGGCGAACGGCCTCGCATTGTTGATCGAGTGGGTGTGGTCGGTCCTCGACTCAGGCACAACCCCACGTGTCACCGCCGACTGGTTCGCCAACGATCTCGCGGTCCAGATCGGATTGATCGGGCTCGCGGTGACAGTGGCGATGATGCTCGGCTCCGCGATGCAAGCGGCCTTGGCGGGACGGCCGGAGCAGATCGGCGACGCCGTCAAGCACGGAGTATGGTCGATCGTCGCGTCGGCGCTGACGGTCACGGTCATCGACGTGCTGATCGGGGTCGTCGACGAGGCCTCGGCGATGGTGTGGCAATCCGGGCGCACCGATCTGGTCAACATGATCGAACAGATGGTTGTCGTGGCGACCACCACCGGTCCCCTCGGCGTCACGTTCGTCGGGCCGCTGTGTTTGCTGATTGGCTTCCTCGGCCTGATCGGCTTGGTGGTGTCGCTGATGATGCGCTCGGCGTTGATCTACGTCGCCGCAGCGTTGGCGCCGCTGGTCTGGTCGGTCAACGTGCTGCCGCTGTTCCGCGGGTCAGCACGAAAGCTCGTGCACCTGACCGTCGCGCTGATCATGTCGAAGTTAGCGATCGTGGTCACCTTGGTGGTCGCAGTGAAGCTGATCGCGAACCCGTCCGGCGACCCAGACTCGGGGTCGATCATCAACGACGGCGCGGCCGCGGTCGGGACATTGATGTCGGGGTTCGTGTGCTTCCTGATCGCCGCGGTGACCCCGCTGGTTCTCTACCGGCTGATGCCAACGGTCGAGGCCGCCGCCGTCGGTGCCGGCGTCGCCGGCGGCTGGGGCCGCAGCGCGACCAGCGCCGCGCGCACCGCGTTGATGGTCAAGAGTCTGGGCGCGACGGCCGCGGGATCGGCCGCGACGCGCCAGGTCGCCGGCCAGGCCGGTGTCAACGGCGGCCCACGCCCCGGCGGCATCGCTGGCCTCACCGGCAACCGCCCCGACACCTCCTCGGCTTCCAGGTTGTCGCCAGCCACAGCGGCTGGGCGGTCGACCGATACCCGTCCGACCGGGGAGAGCGCCGGGGCCACCACCGGGGCGCACGCGACGCCAGCGGCCAGGACAGGCACCTCGACGCTGCCCCCGCGGCGTGGACACTCGAACGCGGGCCCTGATTCCGACGACGGCGATCACACAGGAGGCTCGGGATGAGTGAGGCGCGCGGCTACCGCTTCGCCGACTCGTCCCGACCGGGGCTGTTGCTCGGGCTGAGCGCGCGGCAGGCGATCCCCGTGATCGGCGGCGTGCTGTTCCTCGCCGTCACCTTGCAGCTGCCGGTGCCGGCATTGATCGGGGCGCTCGGCCCGGTGATCGGCTGCGGTTTGGCATTCGGTCGATGGCGGGGAAGCCCCCTCGCCGAAACCCTCGCGCCTGGCGTCGCCCTCGTCGTCAAGCGGCACACCGGCCACCGCCAATGGACGCGCCCGCCGCTCGTTGGCGACAACAGCGGACACCCCGTACCGCGCCCCCTGTCGGGCCTCGAGCTACTCGACGACCCCACTCGACGCTTCGTCGTCGTACGCGACCGTCACGCCGGCTTGGTGTCGGCGGTACTGCGAATCCATGGCCAAGGGTTCCCGCTCGCCTCGCCGGCCGAGCAAGACGCGATCTTGACCGGATGGGGCGCCGCGCTGTCACCATTCGCCCGAGAGCAGTCACCCGTCGCACAGCTGGTCTGGCAGGAATGGGCGCACCCCGTCGCCAGCGACACCCACCAAGCTTTCCTCGCTGCGGTCGGGCTATCCGCCCGCGGCGATGACCCGGCGGTGGTCGACTACATGGCGCTCGTCGACGAGCAGGCGCCGGTCACGATCGCCCATGACGTCCTCCTCACCGTCACCGTCGACCAGCGGCGAGTCCGGGCTCGTCGCTCCAGTCGGTCCCGGCTCGATACCGCGATCGGCACCCTCGCGGACGAGATTCGCCTGTTCATCGGCAGGCTGGAAGCCGTCGGGCTCAGCGTCGATGAACCGCTGTCCGCGATCGAGGTCTCCGCCGCAGTGCGGGTCCGATCCGACCCAGGACGGGCTGCGCAGGTCGCCACGCTGACCCGTTCGTTGGCTGCAGCGTCGCGGCGGGGCGCGCTGGAATGGGGACCGATGGTCGTCGAACCCGCATGGGGTCACGTCCACGTCGATGCGGCGTTCCATCGCGCGTATCGCGTCGCTGGGTGGCCACGGCTGCCCGTCACAGCCGATTGGCTGTCCGGGCTGGTCGCCGACAGCAACTGTGTGCGGACCGTCACCGTCGTCGCCGAGCCGGTGGCGATGGGTCGCGCCGCCCGCGCCGCGGATCGTGAGGTCATGGCCCGCGAGGCCGACAGCGAACTGAAGGAACGCAAAGGGTTCCGGGTCAACGCCCGAGAACGCAAGCGGCTGACCGATGCCGAGGGACGAGAGCGTGAGCTGTCCGAAGGCCACGCCGAGTTCCGCTTCGTCGGCCTCGTGACTGTCACTGCCCCCACGCTCGATCAGCTTGATGACGATTGCGCCGACATCGAACAGGCTGCCGCCGGCTGCCTGCTCGATCTGCGTCCGCTGGACGCACGCCACGACCTCGGTTGGATCGCGGCGCTTCCCCTCGGACGGGTCGTGGCCCGCACCACATCATGAGCGGCGTCGGAACCCCTTCCGGCGCCGGGCGCGAGGGCGAAGGGTCGCCGGTCGACCGGCCGCGGTGGCGTCCAGGTGGCGGGCTGCGCGTCGATCGGCACCGAGCCACGATGGCTCACCTCTCCTCGGTGTATCCGTGCCACACCGATACCGGATTCGGTGAACGCGGCCCGTACATTGGCGTCAACGTCACCGGCGGCCGCAGCGCGTTCTACTTCGACCCGTTCGAGCTGTACACGACCGGGCACTTGACCAACCCCAACGTGCTCGTCACCGGCGACATCGGCTCAGGCAAATCGGCCCTCGTCAAAGCGTTCCTCGGTCGGGAGCTCGCCGTCTACGGGTCACGGCGAATGGTCACGATCCTCGATCCGAAAGGCGAGTACACGCAGTTCGCTGCGGTGTTCGGGTTGCCGGTCATCCGCCTCCACCCGGGCGGGGTCGACCGGTTGAACCCGATGGACCACCGCGGCGACCCAACGGAGACCGTGCATCGCCAATCGCTCGCCACAGCGCTCGTCGCCGGGGTGCTCGGCCGGCCGTTGGACCCGACCGAGGACGCCGTGCTGGGTTGGGCGATCACCAGCCTGACCCGCACTGGTCACCCGTTCACGCTCGCCGATGTCGCCGCCGTGGTCACCGATCCCGCCGAGGAACTCGTGGCGTTGTCGCGGCGGACACCGCTCGAGTTGATCCACGCTGCCGGGCCGGTGATCTTCGCGCTCGACAAGCTGCTCTCTCGCACCCTTGCCGGGATGTTCGACGGACCCACCAGCGTGCGTGTCGATTTCGACGACGGGCCGGGTTTCGTGATCGACCTGTCCGCGGTCTACGGCGACGACGAAGCGCTGCCGCTGGTGATGCTCGCCGCAACGTCGTGGCTGGCCGGTGTTCTGCAACACGACTCCCAGCGCCGAGTCATCCAAGTCATCGACGAGGCGTGGGCCGCGGTCCGCCACGGAGCCCGCCACTTCCAAGGATCGCTGAAGCTGTCACGCACCTATGGGGTGTCGACCTGGCTGATCTGCCACCGGCCCGCCGACCTCACCGCACAAGCCGACGACGGCACGTCGGCCGCCAAGATCGCCGCTGGGCTGCTGTCGGACATCCAAACCCGGATCATCTACCGACAACCGCCCGACCAAGTCCCGATCGCCGCCGAGATGTTCGCGCTGACCGAACGCGAACGCGACTGGACCGGCCAACTGGTCCGCGGTCGCGCCCTGTGGCGGATGCAACGCCGCGGCGCCGTCGTCCACACCGTGCTGACCCGCACCGAACGGCAGGTCGCAGACACAGACCAAAAGATGCGGACCACCGACGAGTTGATGACGGCGTAGATGGCCGACCAGGCTCAGCGGCGACCACGATGGGAGATCACCGACGTGCTCGCCCGCACCGACCTTGCCGCCCTACTGGACCAACTCGCCGAGCCGGCCACGTACACCATCCGCGGGCGACGATGGCATTGCCCGATGTCCGACCACGACGACCAACACGCTTCGGTGACCCTGCACACAGACCATCGCGGCCACGAACGCTGGCGCTGCTGGTCGGGCGACAACACCCACCGCGGTGACGCCATCGACCTCGTCACCAGCACTCAGCACGTCAACCGAGCCGAGGCGATCGACTGGCTCGCCCACCGCGCCGGAATGATCCCCGATCAGGCCCTCCCGCCCATCACTCGAAAGCCGCGTCCAGCCGCAACACGGATCGTGCCGCTCGATCCAGTCGTCGTTCGCTACGCACAGGGTTGTGAGCGAATCCTGTGGACCTCCGCCGGCGCTCCCGTGCGCGACTGGCTGCACGCACGCGGGTTCTCCGACGACCTGCTGCGCGCCAACCACGTCGGCGCCGACCCCGGCCGCACGATGATGCACCGCCAACGGGGGCTGCCGTACGGTGCGTCGACCGCCGCCACCTTTCCCGCCCTCACACCCGACGGCGAGATCGCCTATGTCCAAGCCCGCTACCTGCAACCCGTCGGATCCGACAAGTACGACAACCCGGCCGGTTCACTCGGATCGAACCCGCGCGTCGCGTGGTCTCGGAGCATCCGGCCGGCGCAAGGCGGGGCACTGATCGTCTGCGAAGGCATCCCTGATGCGCTGACCGCGGCGCACGCGGGATTTCGGTCGGTTGGCATCCTCGGCTCGCAAGTGCCGGACGCTCGCGTTGCTGAGCGCCTGGCCGGCCAGGCCGACGCTGGTCGACATCAGCTCGTCGCCATCGTCGATGCCGATCCTGCTGGACGCCGCTGGGGTGAGCACCTCGCCGGGCTACTTGGCACACGTGACCACACCCTCACCGTTGTCGAGCCGCCCGGCGATGGGCTCGATCTTAACTCCTGGGCGCTCCGCGACCCAGATTGGGCGGCCACGGCGATCCCACTGCTCGTGCGCGCCGCCGGGGATGGAGCGGCTCGACGAACTCCCTCGCGTCCAGATATTGGCCTAGGAGCGGGTTGACGTACCACAACCGCTGAGGTCTTAGCTTAGGTTGCTGTTTGACTCGCTCGAAGAATGTCCGCTCCGCATCCGATGTCGAGCAGCCTCCGAATCAGGGCCGACGTCGGCCGTCGACAGGATCGCCGCGGTGTAGAGGGCAACGTGGCATCGAAGTTCCGCCTGTTGTGCATCGTGTTTCGAACTGTGGTTGCCCGGTGGCGAACTCGCGTCGGTGGTCCTGTGCGCTCGGACGGGCTGACGAGATCCGCGTGGCAGTACGCCCACGTGACGTTGGCTTGGAGACGGCCGAAGGCGTTCGCGTCCGGAGCACCGATCGATCTAACTAGTGGCCCTACTGCAATCCGAGGCGTTCTCGAACCTCGACTATATGTCGCATATAGTCCGTTTTAAGGCCTTTGTAGTGCTCAATCTCCTGGGCGTGATCATCAATCCACGATGTCACGAGCATCTCCAATAAACGATGCTTGCTCTGCACATAATCGAGCTCAAGCTGACACGCCACGTCGCGACGGCGCGTTTCGATCTCCAGCGGAGTCACAATCGTGGCGACAGCAAAAACGTTGAGCGGTTCGGAAGGAGTGGCATATTCGAGGCCATTGGACTGCATGCATGCTGCCCAGCGCGCGTTGAGACTGCTCATCTCTTCCGATTCGAGGGTCTGGGTCTCCAGCTCCACCTGAGCGAGCCCGAGCTGTTGGTCCAGTAGCGTGAACTCCCCAGTGTCCTCGTACGTCTCACTTCTTGATATATCTATGCAACCACTAGCGTCCTCGTCACTCCCACCCGTTAGAGCGTCTCGGAACGGAGCATCAACTTGCATCCGTCGCTCGTTTGGAAGGTCGGGCTGGGTGCTGGCGGCAGGCAGTACGTGGTATCCGAACGCCGCGATGTCATCCTCCAGCACCGGCACATTGATCGCTAATCGCGAGCCAGCCGTCGCCGCATAGGGCATCACGACCATATCGAAGCCGCGCTGCTTCATGCAGTCAGCCATCGACTCCTGCCAGGTCTCGTAGATCAGTTCTTGGTCCTGGTCAGACAATCTGAGTTCATCGAGGGACGAGGGTGGCTCGGTGAACGCAGCGATGACATCGTGGTCGCTCACCACAGGTTCCACTGTGGATGAGTTCGGCACATCCTGATCATCCGTCGAAATGGAGGGCTCAGCGGGTGGTGACGCGGTGGCTGCTGACGTGTACGAGCCATCTGCCGCCGTCGAGGGCACAGCCGCGTTGGAGGAGCCGTCGTGGCTGCACCCTGTGAAAGATGCAGCCACGATGAGCCCAATGAGAAACCGAGTGCTACGACCAAGGAGGGTCGTAGCCGCTTCGGATCGAGTCATTCCGACACAACCATCAAAGACAAGCGTTCACCAGCCATCTGCTACTCGAGATTCCGGTTGAAGAGTTGTCGAACCACCCCGCCGCCTCCAACTTCCAAGTCAGAGCACCGCCTTGCTGGTTCGCGTCACGGTAAAAACAGACCCCGGAGTAGGTGGGCGACTCGGTCCGTACGCGCACCGCATTGACACGGTCTTCGACCGCGGTGCCATCGCTGTACTGCAGTCCCGAGAAGTTGTAGTCGGAGTATCCGGCGAAGCCTCTGTAGTGCGTCGGGCTGGTGGAGTTCTCAGCGCCCACGCACATGTCCACGAGGTTCACACAGGACTGGTTGCCGCTGGCCGACACACCTGGTGCGAACGTGGCGGAACTGACTGCGACGGCGCCGGCAACGAGCGCGAGCCTGAGCAGATTGCGGGTCTTAGGAATCTTCATCTTCTGACCTCCTTGAGGGCTTGTTGAGGTGGTGGCTGCGCAGGAAACCCATCGCCAGCATCGGGCTTGCTCGCCGATGCTGCCTGACGAACGGATCCACGCGAAGTTCCCACACCTACTAGATGTCGGTCGTTCGCCAAGTGTGCCTCGGTGTAGTGAGCAGTGGCGGCCCTCCCGCCGAAGCTCGAACCCAACCGGAACGCCGAATTCTCATGACCAACCAGGGCTATCGACTTACTGCCGAAGAGTTGGATCCTCGGAGTCCGCGATCGGCGACTGACGGCGACCTGAGAGTGCTGTGCAAGCGGCTGGGTGGGTGTTCCTCGGCCCCGAGCAACGGTGCCCCGGTGCCCCTGGAACTCGACCGGTGCGGCGGCGACGCCGCCTCCGCGAACCAGCGGCCGCGTGCCTGTCGCCGCGGATGGCCGTCTGTGGGGTGGGTCAGGCTGCATGGAGCAGGGTCTCGACGAGTGGTTGCAGGCGGCGCGCGGCGCGTGTGGCGAGCTTGCGTTGGCTGTTGGTGGCCACCGGCGCATCGGGGTCGATGGTTCGGCGCAGACGGTGGTCGCGGTATGCGGCCCATGCGGCACGTGTCAGTCTGCCAGCGGTGATCGTGTTGCTCACTGCGGTGTGAAAGCGGGCCAGGTCCACTGCGGCGACAACCGTATCCGCGTGGTCGGCGGTGGCGTCCTGAAGCAGTGTGATCCGGTCGGGGGCGTGTGGGGCGATCGAGGTGGTGCGGGTTGCGCCGCGTTCATAGGTGCGGGTCGCTGCTTTGTGGGTGCGGTTGTGTGCCCGGTTGACAAGTCGGTGTGCGAGTCCGGGTCGGTCGAGTCCGAATCGGTCGAGGAGCACGAAGGTGAGATCGGTGAGCGTGTCGGCCCGGTAGGCGTCGGTGACCGCGCGACCGGTGCGAGCCTTGAGGGCAGGGGCGAGAGCGTGGAGGACGATGGTCAGTGCGTCGGGCTCGTTGCGGCTGAGTTCGAGCAGGTGACGCAAAGCGGCGTCGGAGCGGGCGGGGTCTGGATGGTCGTCGCGGATCGTGTTGATCAGTTGGTCGAGGTCGCCGAGTTCGGCTTGCCAGTGGGATGGCCGCTGTCTGGTGACGAGGCGGCGATAGTCAGTGGCGACTTCGTCGTAGAGGTTCATGGGCTGCTCCTTGCGTCCGTAGGGATGCGTGCAGCGTCGGAAATCGAGGTCCCGGAGTTGCTCCCGGGTTTAGGCCCAGGTTCACACCTGAAATCCGGCGCTGACTCCCGACCCCTGATCACGGGCTTCGGAGCGTCCTGGTGATGCCGTCGTCACCGCGTCGGGATTTGCCTTCAGCCGGCGGTGAGGCCGTCGCGGTTGCGGTCGGCGCAGTTGTAGCCGGGTTCGGGGCGGTGGTGTGGGGCGGGGCGCGACTCGCTGCCGCGGTGACGGGAGGGTCGTTGGCTGGCGGCTTGGGCGACAGCTTCCGAGCGGCGCGGCGGCTGGCGGATTCACCGGGTGACCCGGCTGGGGCGTGGGGCGATCGAGCGGCGGGTTTGCCGGGCCCTGTGCTCTATTGGGCTTGCACCGGGCTCGTGGCCACGTTGGTCGCTGGGTTCGCGGCGGGCGGGGTGTGGGCGTGGCGACGCTGGTCGTCGCCGTCGCGGTCGCGAGTCGGCGTCCCGACGGACGCCCGGATGGCGCGCCCGCGCGATGTCGGTCCTTTGGTGGTCGAGGGATCGGTGCCGCCGACGGGCCGGTTCCTACTTGGTCGTTTGGCCCCGAGGGGGCCCTTGTTGGCGACCGAGGACCGCGAGCGTCATCCGATGTCGGGCCGGCGCGCTCGCGCTCAGGGCGACCGCGGGTCGGTGGCGTTGATCGGTCCGACCCGTAGCGGCAAGACGGTGCTCGCCGCTGCGGGAATCATCGGTTGGGATGGTCCAGCAGTGGTGCTGTCGGTCAAGCGCGACCTTTATGATGCGACGGCGTCGGCACGATCCGCGCAGGGTGAGTTGGCGGTGTTCGACCCGGGTGGGGTGACGGGGTTGCCGACGGCGAGGTGGACACCGTTGCGGGAGGTGACCACGACGTCGGGGGCGTTACGTGCCGGGCGGGCCTTGGCGCAAGCGATCCCGCGCCAAGGGGTCTCCGGTGGGGACTTCTGGGCATCGCACGGTGAGACGTTGACCGGGGCGTACATGTGTCTCGCTGGATTGTCGCAGCTCGTTACACATGAGGACGGCGGCGTTCGGGACCCGTTGACGATCGGGCGGTTGGCGACGTGGGCGTACATGCATGTGGGAGTTACCGACCCGACGGTGCACGATCTGGTTCGACTCGGGTTGCAGGATTCGCAGCCGCTTGAGGTGCGACTCCTCGCCCACGATGCGATGACGAAGCTGATGGCGTTCGAGGGTGAAGACCCGAGGATCCGGGCGAGCATCTATGCGACGGCGCGGTTGGCGTTCGACGCGTGGACCGAACCGGCGGTGGCGCACTCGGCGTCACAGGATCCGCGCGCCCACTACTGGTCGGAGGAGATGTGGGACGACGTCACGCCGCGGTACGTCGACTTGGCGTGGTTGATGGACGGAGAACTCGAGAGGGCGAACACGCTGTACCTCACGGCCCCGTCGACGGAGTTCGCTCGCCTGGCACCTGTCCTCGGCGGCTTGCTGGGTGATCTGCGCGAGCAGATCCACGCGTGGGACATCGCCGGTCGACAACTGGACAAGCCGCTGTTGATTGTCATCGACGAGGCCGGTCAACTCGAGCTGCGTTGGCTGCCCGAGGAGGTCTCGACGATCGCCGGGCTGGGCGGCATGTTCGTCACTGGCTGGCAATCCAAAGCGCAGATCAACCACCGCTACGGAACCCTTGCCGACGCCGTGCTGGGCGGGCACCGATCGAAGGTGATCTTCAACGGCACCGACGACCCGTCAACGTTGGACTACCTGTCGAGGATCGCCGGCACAGAGCACGTCGCTCAACGCGGTTGGTCGGCCGACACCGCCGGTGGGCGACGCACCGTGTCCGAACACCTGCAGCGCGAGGACCTGCTGCCAGCTCACATCGTGCGTCAGATGCGCCGCCAGGAAGCCGTGCTCCTGCATGGCACCCTGCCGCCGGTGCATCTGCGAACCGTGCGGTGGTGGGACGACCGGCAGCTGACCGCCCGGGTGCCCTACGGACCCGACGGCACTCCACTGCCCGCCCCGAGCGATGGCACATGCCCCGTCGTCGCCGGACGCCACGCGGACATCACCCCTGTGCTCGACCCGGTGATCGTTACTGAGTCGATCAAACACCTGCCCCGCCCCAGGACCGAACAGCGATCGCCGTCACCCCGCGCTGGGACCGCCAAGCCGCGCCGCGGCACGGACGCGGGGCAAGGACAGTTGGAACTCATCGCCGATCCGGCCACTTCCGATGGCACCGAGGGGGCGCCGCGCAACCGCGTGTCCGGGCAGTGCGAACGTTGCGGCACACGTCTGCTGGTTGGAGCCGGCGTCAGCACACGTTTCGGCAACCGTGATGTGCTGCGTTGCGATCCGCCATGTCAGCTTGGCCGTGACTCAGGCCGACAGGCGAGGGCCGCTCAATGAAATCGTCGAATCGGGAGTGATCTCGGGAGTGATCGAGGGAGCGAAGCCGGGCGTGCCGAAGCGCACTGTCGATCGATGGCCCGGAACGGACAACGGATCGAGTTCGCGACGTTCGGCGCGATGGCCGCACATCTCGACACGTGGGCTGGCACCGGCCTGAACGACGCAGCCGGTTGGGAGGACGCGTTGATGATGTCACGGGCCTGGCAGGACTACTCCGCCCGTAACCAGATCCTGCTCGTCTCCTACGGCGCCGACGGACCGGTCGCCGGGCCCGAAACGTGGCGGTTGGTGCCATCAACGATGGAGGGTCGCAGTTGTGCGGTGCGTGCCGGCGAACACGGCTACCCGGTCCGGGTCCCCGTCACCACCGGCGGCACCGAACCCGACCCGTATGTCGGGGGTCATCGACCGACCCGGGCCGCGGTAGAACGATGGGAGTGGCGGCCGGTGTTCGACATCGCCCAACTCGCGCGCCGACCAGCGCCCGACACGCTCATCGCAGTCGACATCCCCGACAGCCTCCGCGGTGACGAGCTGGTCGCCGCCGTCCGCAAGGTCGCCTCGGCAACCGTGCGGGGTCGTCTTCCCAAATCGAACGACCCGAGCCTTGCGCTGGCCGACGCGGCCATCCGTCTCCGCCGCGGCGCCAAGCGTCCGCCCCTCGACCCCGTCGGCGCCGCACAGGTGGCGTGGCTGGTCTCCGATCGCGTCGGACACGCTCGAACCGATCGGCCTCCGATGTTCGATCCCGCCGGGATGGCACCCAGGGAACGATGGGAGCGACTGCAGGACGTACTTGAGCCGGCGCGCAAACTGACCGCCGCGCTCGGCGTTGCCGCTGGGGTCGACTTGATCGGGTCGCCGCTGCCGCGGATGGAGATCGTCGACGACCGGGTCGTCCCAGCCGGCCGCCGTCACCGACTCCCCGCGGCGTCGCTCGAACAACTCCCGATCGGTAGGTGGGTCAGCGTCGGCCCGTACACCGCGGCCGAATGGGCCGCCCGCGGCGAACAAGCGGCCGGGAACGGCGCGTTCCTGCGTCTCAACAAGTCCGCCTATCTCGTCGCCGTGGAGACCGGCGACGGCGCCGCGTGGCGGCTTGAGGACGTCGCCTCCCGCACCGGCCACGGTTTACTCGCCTCGGGCAACTCCAGCACGCTCGACGAGGCCCGCTCCGAGGCAACCACGACGGTCCGCGACCGCTACCCGACCATCGCCGCGTCGCCACCTGATGTCACGACCCCCGCCGTCGTGCCCGGCGGTGCCAGGTCGGGATGGGAGCCGATGCCCGGCGCCGGACGTGCAACAGCAGAGCTGCGACACCTGTCCGAACAAGTCACCGTGTATGTGCTTCCGGGCCCAGGTGGTCGGTGGCTGCCCGCCGTTCACAGCGGCACCAACGGGGTGATGGAACGACTGCCATTGCAGGCCAGCCGCGATAGGGCCCGCGACACCGCCGAAGCCGCTGGGATGCGTCTAGTTCGCGCTTCGGAGATCGCTGACCCGGCCCGAGCCGACCCCGCGCTGGCGGCGTTCGCCGACAGCGATACCTACACACGCAGTGAGCTCCCGATCCTCGTCGGGGCCCGCCTCGACCCGGCAGACGCCGCGCGCCTCGCCACCGCTCCCCCCGCCGAGCTGGTCGAGTTGCTCGGCGCTGCGGGTTTCAGCCCAGCGACGACTGTCGCAGTGCTCGCCGCCGACCACGTCGACGCCACTACCGCCGCCTCGCTGCTGCCAATGATCGGTGTGCCAATTCCCGACAGCATCGTCGTCCTCAACGAACGCTGGGACCTCCCCCGCACTAGCGCCGCTGAACTTCTCGACGCCACCGCCGCCGAGATGCGCGCCGCGGGATGCACACCAGTGGAGATCATGGCCAGCCGACCCCGCGACGTGCTGCGCACCCTGCCCGACACACCCCACCTGTGGGAACTCGCCGCCGGCACGATGGCCGACGCCGGCCACCCCACCACGGCCATCGTCAGTCACCTCGTTGCGCACGCCCCAACTCCTGACGCTTTCGCTGCCGGCCTCACCGCGGTCGCTGACACTATTGACGGACTGACCGTCGCTGCCCGCCAGCGCGCCCACCCGGACCAACTCGCCGCAACGTCCGAGGCATACGGGCTCTCACCTGGTGAGACCGCTGCAGCCCTGACCGGCAACGCCGCCGCCGACATTGTGCTCAACACCATCATGCTGCGCTCCGAAGGTGACACCGCCGTCACCGCCACGATCGCCGCCGATGTCGGCATGCGCGACGAGGACATCGACAGGTGGTTGCATCCGGACGATGTCACGGCCGTGACACCGATCCGTGTCGGTGGGATGACGATCGACACCGACGCGTTGCTCGCCGCGCTACCACCGATCGACGCGACGCGTGCGATGGACCCGATCCGAGCATTCGACGCGCTGACGGCCGGCATCGAAGAAGCAGCACTGGAGCCGACACCATGACCCTCGAATCCGCCATCCATCCAACGCCCGAGCCGGGAGCCGAGGATCTGGCAGAAGGTGGCAGCTGGCTGCTAGATCTCGTCGCCGCCGTCGACCATCTCTGCCGCGGCTACCGACCAGGCTTCACGGTCTGGGATGCGCTCGAGGAAGCTGTCCGCTGGGAACTCGCAGAAAGCGACAACGACACGATCTTCGACTCGAAGGACCCGTTGGCGACGACGCTCCACCATCTCACCACGATGCCGACGCCGTCCACCGCGGACGTTATGCAGACCGCAGTGCGACGATGGGTCACCGCAACGGCGCATCGCTACAACAACGGGCACCATTGGTCGCACCCCGCATCACGACGCGGGTTCCCGCCCGCCCTTCTGTAGCCCAGTCGCACAAGTGACGATCGTCATGACGGACACTTGACCTCCGTCAGAGCCGAGCCACCACGGCCAGCAGGAGCATGATCCACACATCGTTGGCGACGTCGCGAGACGTTTCGGCTCGCCGGATTGGCCACGCAAGCGTGTGCGCGTCTGGACGCCGTGACAACAGCCGGCCGTGCGGCCGCGAATCATCGACCTGCGGAACGGGAACACTTTGGTCTCGACCGACACTTACAGGCGTGGCATCAGAGATACACGTGACGGATCAGCATGTGCTCGACATGGTCGATCGGGCAATCGCCTACGAAGCGGTCTGTGCGCTCGACCTACCGCACGTTGTGCACGTCTACGACCATCTACTCAGGATCCCGACGGTCCTAGGCCCATTCCCCGATCCGGTGACGGCGTCGGCCTTCGCCGAACGCTACCTCAGCGAGGTGACTGCCTGCGGCGACGATCGGGCCATGCTGCGTGCCGATGTGATTCCCCTCGAATCGGCCTGACTAGCTGCGCTGACTGGCGGGGAGCGACTCCACGGGGAACACTTCGGGCCTAAGCGACATCTATAAGTGGTGGTGGCCCTTTCGCGCCATCGGGGCGGAGGCCCATGACGAGTAAGGAAGATCGTGACGATGATGACGTGTTGCGCGAGCTGGGTGTTACCTACGGACGTGTTGTCCGGTCCAGCGTGCGCTACTTCGAACGCGACCCGATGGAGGTCGAGGAGATCGTCGCGGACGTGTTCCGGCTCGCTTACCAGCACATCGATCAATTGAAGGTCGCATCTGACGGCGAAACGCGAAGCTGGCTCCTCCGCACAGCGCGCTTCTTCACCTCGAACCGGTCACGGCGATCGATGAGCCGCCGACGCCTCTACGAGCGACTGGCGCGTGAGCCGCTCCCTGTCGCCGCTGCGCCCGACGACGAACTGGCCGCCGCCCAGAACGAGGAGGAAACGACACGGCAGTCGGAGCGAGTGTGTGAGGTGCTGTCGGGTCTGCGAAGCGACTATCGGCAGGTCTTGACGATGGCCGCGCTCGGCGAGCATGGTCCCGCGATCGGCACCGCGTTAGGTGTCAGTGCGAGTGCCGCTCGAAAGCGCCTGATGCGAGCCCGAGCGGCGTTCCGTGAGGCGTATGTCGCTTCGCTCGGCAATGATGTGAGCTCCTCGGGTGGGCCTGATGAGTGACATGCCCGACCCCCCCTTCTCCGACGAAGACCTTTCCGTATGGATTCGCCGGCACCCTGAAGTCTGGCACTACGCCGAGCTGCAGAGCTCGGACGCAGCTGATGATGGCAACGTCGACGCGATCATCGAGAGCGTCATTGCCGGCGGCAAGCCACGTGTGCTTCGACCGGGCCGGCGGCGACGCCGAATTGTCGGCGGGGCGTGCGTTGTCGCCGTCATCGTCGGTGGTGCAGTCGGTGCCGCCGCGCTGATTCGGTCAGGGCAACCATCGGCTCCGGAGGCCGGCGTGGTGTGTCGGGCGGAAGCACGAGTGGACGCCAGCGCGATTGTTCTCGAACCGGGCCAGGATCCGATCGAAGGATGCCGTGCGCTGTGGGCAGATGGTCGCTTCGAGTCGTCCGTGCATTCGGACGATGTTCCGGACCTGGCTTCCTGCGTCGACCCTCACGGGCCAATCAATGTCTTTCCGGGACCCGAGACGGTGTGCCAGGAGCTTGGCATGCAGCCAGCCGATGCGGATCTCACGCCAGCCAACGAGGCAGTTGTCGCATTGCAGGACCGATTGGCACAAGAGATCAACCTCGCTGAGTGCCGACCGGTGAGCGACGTCGCCGCCGCCGCGACCGGCTTCGTGTCTGAGGCCGGTCTCGAGGGCTGGCAGGTTGTCGTAACGGCGGGCGACGAGGCGGGTCTGTGCGGCAAGGCGGCTGTCGAGAGCACCACCCAGACGGTTTCGATCTTCAATCAACCCTAGAGAGCAAGGAGCAAGAATGTCCCTCACCCGGTACTTCCGATCAGCGGTGTTGACCGTCAGCGTGGTGCTCGCCGCAGGTGCCACGCATGTGCAGGCCGCGTCGCCGCCCGCTCCCGAGCCGAGCGTGATCGCGTTCTTCGAGGGTCGCTGGATTGCGCTTGCTGACGGTTGGGGAGAAGCTCACGCGTGCTACTCCGACATCGTGTCGACCCGTTGCTATCGAACCGAGGCCGAGATGGACGCCGCCGAGTCGAGTGAGCGCCTCGCCGCTGTCTCGCCGCAGGTTGCGTGTGGTTCGACGGTGAAGCTCTACCGGCTGGGCAGCTATGGCGGCGATGTGCTCGAGCTCGCAACGCGAGGTGTCTACATCGGGCTGTCTCCGTACGGGTTCGACAACGACACCAGCAGCTACAAGATCGGGGCCTGCACCTCCCGCTTCTACGACGTCAGCCCGGCGACCACGCAATACCCCGGCACGACGACCGCTGGAACCTTGTCGCCCGGGATGTCGAGCGGATGGGACAACCGTGTCAGCAGCGTCTACATCACCTGAGTCGCCGCGTCGTCGCCTGCGGCTGACGACGAGCGAAGTTGTATCGTCCGCTGTCGAGGCTCCGCGCGCCAATGCACCAGTGGCTCACCGGTACGGTCGCGAGATGGAGAAGCCGGACTCGGGGGGTCGGCGGCGACGTTGGTGGTGGCTGGCCGGAATCGCAGCGCTCATCGCCGTCGCGGCCGGCGGCTGGATTGTCGGCCAGCGCGTTCGATCTCCCAGCCAAGCCGCCTCGGAGGCCGCTCCGCCTGACGCGTCGTGGATCACGGCGACCGTTGAACGTCGCGTCCTGTCACAAACCGTGATCTCGCGCGGCGATGTCCGTCCGCAAGTCTCCGTTCCAGTCGGTGTGCCATCGTCGATCGAGGGCTCACCTGTGATCACCGCGATTGCGGTCACCACGGGGTCCGAAGTCACTGAAGGCATCCGCCTGCTAGAGGTCTCCGGTCGGCCCGTGTTCGTACTGCAGGGAGACGTTCCGGTCTATCGATCGTTGAAGCCGAAGATGACAGGAGCAGACGTCAGCCAGTTGCAGGCAGCGTTGACCCGCCTGGGTTGCGACACCACTCCCGATGCCGGTATCTACGGACCCGCCACAAAGGCGTGCGTTACGAAGCTATATACGGACGCCGGATATACGCCCGTGCCGACCTCACCGACCGACGAAGCTGACCTGGTGGCCGCGCAACAGACCGTGACCGACGCGCAGGCAGCTGCCGACTCGGCGCAGCTCACGTTCGACAATGCGAACAAGGGTCCATCGGACGCCGACTATCTCGCAGCTGACACCGCTTTGAAGGCTGCGCAGCGCGGATACAACGACGCTGTCGCATCACGAACAGCGTCTGTTGCACAGGCTCAGGGTGCCCTCACACGAGCCCAGACCACACTGGACCAGTTGCGCAACTCGCCGGACGCGACGGCGTCGGACATCGCGGCCGCTGAAGGCGACGTCGACACTGCCTTTGCCGCAGTCGGCGACGCTCAGCGCAGCGGAGACTCAGCGGTCGCATCGGCCAACGACGCGGTGGTCCTCGCGCGAGCAGCGCGTCAAGCTCTCGACGAACCACCAGATGTTACAGCCGAGTATGTGGCCCTCGGTCAGGCGCTCGGTGCGAGAGATCAAGCGCAGGTCAGACTCGACGAGCTGCGGGCGTCAGTCGGTCCAACGGTTGCTCAAGGTGAGATTGTCTTCGCCCCGAACCTGCCGGCGCGGGTCCAGCAGATCGTTACCTCGCTCGGCCCGGTCGGCGCGGACGGTGCGTCGGATCAGCCCGGCGCTACAGCAGCGAGCAATGATCTGGCCACCTTGGCCGCCGGTGATCTCGTCGTCGCAATGACGTTGCGGGCCAGCGACCGCGGACTCGTGCGCGTCGGGATGGCGGTCGAGCTCCTCGATGAACAGTCCAACACCGCTCATCCGGCGTCGATCACCGCCATTGCGGACACACAGGCGACCGGCACGGATGGGCAGCCCGGCTTCGCCACCGTGATCACCCCAACCGAGCCGCTCCCGGACGGGTTGTCGGGCGCAAACCTTCGGGTGACAGTCACAGCGGCCTCGACCGAAACAGCGACCCTCGTCGTGCCGATCGCGGCCGTATCCTCCGCGGCCGACGGTTCGACCAACGTCTCGATCATCCCGGCAGGCGCGAATCCCAGCGCGGCTCCCATCGTGGTGCCGGTTAAGGCGGGACTGTCCGCGGACGGGTTCGTGTCCATCGAACCCGTCACCGCCGGCGCACTCAATGAGGGCGACAAGGTCGTGGTCGGCCGATGACAGACGGCTCTCAGCAACCCACAACAGACCACCTCACCTTGGCCACTCCCGTCGTGCGCGTGGAAGAACTCTCCAGAGTGTTTCCTGGGCCACCACCCGTGACCGCTCTGCAGCCGTGCACCTTCAGTGTCGACCGTGGCGAGTACGTCGCCATCACCGGCGTGTCCGGGTCCGGCAAAACGACACTGCTGTCGTTACTGGGTTTGCTCGACGTACCGACCACTGGCCGGTACCTGCTCGATGGGATCGACGTCGCGCGATTGTCCGATCGCCGACGATCGGCGGTGCGTGCCCGCCAAATCGGATTCGTGTTTCAAGCCTTTCATCTGCTCGGTTACCGCAGCGTGGTCGACAACGTCGAGCTCGGGCTGCTCTACCAGGGACTGCCGAAGCGTCGAAGGCGGGCCCTGGCCGACGAGGTCATCGAACAGGTCGGTCTCTCGCACCGCCGACATGCACTCTGCAGCCGTCTCTCGGGCGGCGAGAAGCAACGCGTCGCGATCGCGCGCACTCTCGTTCGCAAACCGGCAGTGGTGCTCTGCGACGAACCAACAGGAAACCTTGACAGCGGCACGACCGCCCAAGTCCTCGGACTCCTCGACGAACTCCACGCCCGCGGGATGACGATCATCATGATCACCCACGACCCGGCCATCGCGGCACTCGCGCGACGCAACCTCGTCATCTCCGACGGGTACCTGACCGAATCACAGACCGCCCATGCGTAACCGCGAACGATCACGTCTACGCGCCCGCGACAGCATCAGCGAGGCCGCAGCCGCCGTCGGCCAACGCCCGATACGGACACTGCTCACCGCACTCGGCACCATCTTGGGCGTGGGCGCCTTCATCACCACCACGGGCCTCGCCGAAACCGCTCGGGCACAAGTCTCCTCTCGCTTCGACGCCCTGAAAGCCACCGAGGTGCGGATCCAAGACGCCGCCCCAGACGGCACGAATCCCTTTCCCGACGACGTGGACATGACGCTGCAGTCACTGAACGGGGTCAATCACGCCGGGCTCTACTTCACGATCGCCGACAACGCAGCGATTCAACCTCGAAACACTGCAACACGACCCACCGGTACCGTCAGCCAAGCCATACCGCTGATCGCCGCCACCCCGGGAGCGATCCAAGCGTCATTACCCACTCTGACAACCGGCCGTGTCTACGACGAATGGCATCAACAACGCGGAGAGCGAGTCGCGATGTTGGGTCGCGCAGCGGCCAACCAACTCGGCATCACCCGCGTCGATAACCAGCCAGCCATCTTCCTCGGCGACGTCGCCTACGCGATCGTTGGCATCATCGACGACGTCGCGCGCAATCCCGACCTGCTTCTTGCTGTCGTGATCCCGACCAGTACCGCAGCGGGTCAGTTCGACATCCGCAGTGTCGAACGGCAAGTCATCATTGACACCTCTCCCGGTGCGGCACAGTTGATCGGTCATCAAGCTCCGATCGCGCTCCGCCCGCAACAACCTGAACGATTGCAAGCACTTGTTCCTCCTGACCCCCAGTCGCTCCGCAACCAAGTCGAGGGCGACGTCCAGTCCCTGTTCTACGCGTTGTCCGGGTTAGCGCTGCTGATCGGGGCCGTCGCTATCACCAACGCCACGCTGCTCAACATCATCGAGCGACGACCCGAGATCGGACTGCGACGCGCACTCGGTGCCACCCGAGGGCAAATCACCCGCCAGATCACGCTCGAAGCCGCTCTCACCGGCACTCTCGCCGGCATCCTCGGTGGCGCAATCGGTCTAATCGCGGTTATTGCCACCGCGATCGGGCGGCAGTGGACACCGACGATCCAGCCCGCAATGCTCATCGCCGCACCCGCCATCGGCATCGCCACCGGAACGCTGGCCGGACTCATCCCTGCCTTCAAAGCCGCGAGGACGCCCCCAGCCGAGACACTTCGCACGTAGCTTCGTCGGTCACCTGCCGCTCGTTCGCTCTCAAGCTGAACGCCGTTTGGCGATCTTGCGCCGACATGCCGGCGTCCATACCCGTGACGCACTCAGGTAGCGACTTGTGGGTTGTTTCAGGACATCAGCAGGCGACTTGGTCGTATTCACCAAAAACGCGCTCGTACTCCGTTCGGAAGGCGCGCTTCGCTCGAGTCAGTCGCACGCGTACCGCGAGATGCGTTACTCCGAGAGCCTCTGATAGCTGCCTGCCGGTCGGTCCGCCGGCTTCCATGCACATCTCCAAAATCTCTCGGTAGCTCGGGTGCAACGAGGCGAGGACCCCGTGGACTCGATCGGACTGTCCGGCGCTGTCAGCGAGCCTCACAAACATGTCATCCACTGGGCCGTCGTTGGGAACGCAGGTTGCGGCGGCACGGCTGTAGGCCCGGTCGCGGCGACACCGCGAGCGCTGATCCTTGAGGCAGCTCAACTCGGCGACCCGGAACAACCAACTCCGCGCTGCCGTCTCCGGCAGGGTGGCCACCTCCTCGAAGCGGCGAAGCGCAACGAGGAAGACATCCGCGCAGACGTCGTCCACCTCCGATCGTTCGCTCACGGCACGCGTCACGAAACGTTGGATGCATTCCCGGTGGGTCTTGAAGAAGTTCGTGAAGTCGTCTGCCATACGAGCGTCGATGACAACGGACCCCGGCGATGCCCCCTCAGCTTGACGGGGCATCTCTGTTGAGTGGACGTCAAGCCCCCTCGTGCGTGGTCCTTCTCGCACGAGAGACGCCACGACGTCCACCTCTTGCACGGTCTCGGTCGAGAGAACCCCCATATGTAACAGTGTCGGCTCACCCCGAACTGTTCCCCTCGTCGCCCTCTATGACAGCTGGGCATTCAGCTTCACCGACCAAGCGCAGATCAGTCTTGGGAACCGCGCTCGCCTGCACGACTCATGGCTGATAGGCGTTGTCCTCGGGACCGGGCCATCGGACAGCGACGAAGCGGACGCGCCATAGCTGCAGCTCAGTCGAGTGCGACGTCGTACTGCGAGAGAGCGGGCAGTTCGCCACGGAAGAGCAAGGGTCTGTCGGGAACACGGTGTAACTGGTTCTGGTCTGAGAGGGTGAGCGATGGCTCGCCGGAGAGTAGGACCAGTGTCCGATCAGACGATTGCCGATGAGGAGCTCGCCCAGCAGCTCGTGGATCGAGCGAGGGCTGAGGGGGTGAAGTTGACCGGCCGGGGTGGTCTGCTTGGCGACCTGACCAAGCGGGTTCTCGAGGCCGGCTTGGAGGGTGAGATGGACGGCCACCTCGGCTACGCGAAGCACGCCTCAGAGGGTCGCGATGGTGGCAACAGTCGCAACGGGACCCGGACGAAGACGGTGATTACCGACGTTGGCCCGGTTGACATCGAGGTCCCCCGGGACCGAGACGGGAGCTTCGAACCGGCGATCGTGCGCAAGCACCAGCGCCGCCTCGGCGGGGTCGATGACATGGTCTTGTCGTTGTCGGCCAAGGGGCTGACGACCGGGGAGATCTCCGCCCACCTGGCCGAGGTGTATGGCACCAGCGTGTCGAAGGACACGATCTCGGCGATCACTGACCGGGTCATCGCCGAGATCACCGAATGGCAATCGAGGCCCCTGGACGCGATCTACCCGGTGGTGTTCATCGACGCCATCTTCGTCAAGATCCGCGACGGCCAGGTCGCCAACAGGCCGATCTACGTGGCCATCGGTGTGACCGTCGACGGTGACCGCGACATCCTCGGGCTGTGGATCGGCCAAGGCGGAGAGGGCGCCAAGTATTGGGCGACGGTGTTGACCGAGATCAAGAACCGTGGTGTCGCCGACGTGTGCATCGTCTGCTGCGATGGCCTGAAGGGGCTGCCCGACTCGATCTGGGAATGTCAAGCGGGATTGGCCCCGGCGTGCTCATCTGAGTTGGCCCCACCTGGATCGGTGATCGCCGTCGAAAGTGGGGCGCTGTGTGGCCCGTAGAGGCTCTCGCCGACGGCCGGGAGGGGTAGGGGTGCGGGCGTTTGGCCGGTTCAGGTGCTGATGCGTCGGGTTCGGGTGCGGGTGGTGCGCAGCCGGTAGCTGTTGGTGCCGGTCTCGAGGATGTGGGCGTTGAAGGTGACGCGGTCGACGATCGCGGCGACGAGGCGGGGGTCGGGGATGACGGTGCCCCATTCGCTGAAGGGGAGGTTGCTGGCGACGGCGATGCTGGCTTTCTCTTCGCGTTCGGTGAGGATCTGGAACAGCAGCTCGGAGCCGCGGGCGTCGAGTTGGACGTAGCCGAGCTCGTCAAGGCAGAGCAGATCGTGTCGGCCGTAGCGGGCCACGATGCGTGACAGGCGTCGTTCGTCGGCGGCTTCGGCGAGTTCGTTGACGAGTTGCGCGGCGGTGGCGTAGCGGACCCGTCGTCCTTGTTCGCAGGCGGCGATCCCGAGTCCGATGAGCAGATGCGACTTGCCGGTGCCGGAATCGCCGAGGAGAACGACGGGTTCGCCGGCGTCGAGGTAGGCGCCGGTTGCGAGGGTGGCGATGGTCGCCGGGTTGATCGTCGGGGCGGCGTCGAGGTTGAAGTCGGCGAGGCGTTTGGTGCGTGGGAAGCGGGCTTCGTTGATCCTGCGTTGCTGGCGGCGCACGACACGTTCGTCGACTTCGGCGGAGAGGACTTCGGCGAGGAAGGCGAGGTAGCTCTGTTGGGTGCGCTGAGCGATCTCGGCGAGTCGTTCGGCGTCGCTGCGGATCACGGGGAGGCGCAGCTCGCGTGTCGCCGCCCCGATCGCCGCCGTTGCGGCGGTGTCGGTCATCTTGGTCATTGGGCCTCCAGCAGCTGGTCGTAGTCGGCGATCGATGGTGTCGGGCGGTCGAAGCGGCTGAGCCCGTCACCGATCGGGACGACGGTGGCCACGGGTGCCTCGCCGGCGCGTCGGGCTTCGATGGCGATCACCGCCGGGTCGATCGACCCGGCCGACAAGGCCCGTTGGATGCCGGCGATCAGCGCGTCGGCCGGGATGGTGCGGTGCAGCAGCAGCACCTCGATCAGGGCGCGGGTGCCGTCACGGTCACCGAGCCGGCGGCGGGCCTCCGCCCAGAGGCGTTCATGAGCCGGCCCGAACTGCCCGCCGGCACGTGCTCGGGCCAGGGCGGTGGCGCCGGGGAACGCCCCGGTCTTGATGGCCAACACCTCGAGGTAGTGGTCCAGGGCCAACACCTCGTCGCCTTTCAAGCTGCGGGCGTGGTGGGCGACGACCGTTGCACCGTCGTAGACGTCGATGGTCTCGGCGCCGACGCGGACATCAAGGCGCTTGCCGACATGGGCGGCCGGGACCGAATAGAGACAACCACGGACCGACACACGGCTCTTGCGATCGACCCGATGCGCAGCAACGGCGGAGACGTCGAACGCGTCGGGCAACGCGCGCAGCGTGTCGGCCTCGAGGGCGAAGTGCTCGGCCACGGTGATCCGCCGCTGAGCGATGAACCGCCCGTCGTCGCGAGCAGCGCCGGCCGCCAGCAGGTCATTGAGCTCAGCCATCGACGCGACGTCTGGCACCGGGACCATGTGGCGGCGGCGGAACCGGCCGACCTCACCCTCCACGCCACCTTTCTCGTGGCTGCCCTTCAAGCCGGGGTGACAGAAGAAGCTGTCGAACCCGTAGTGCGACCGCAAGGCGACGAACCGGTCCGACTCGACCCGATCTCTGCCCTTGAGGACCCGCTCGACGGCGGCTTTCAAGTTGTCGTAACGGATCCGCTCGGGGACACCACCGAAGTGTTCGAAGCCGCGGACGTGACCGTCGAGGAACACCTCCTGGCACTCGTTCAGATACGCCCGGACGTAGCCGCGTCCCGACGCCGAGAGGCGCATCACGAACATCGACACCTCCACCGGGACACCCGCCAAGATCACACCGGCGGTCCCGAAGTCGACCTCGGCCTCAGCGCCCAGTCGGTGCTGCTGAGGGACCATCACCTCGACCAGCGGCACGTCCATCCGCCGGCGGACCTCAGCCACGTACCGGCGCACCGTCGACTCACCCACCTGCGCCTGATGCTCGTCGATCAGCCGCTGCCACACCCGCCGAGCGGTATGACGCTGCTTGCGCGGCGCCAACCGGTCCGCCAACAGCCAGCCGTCGATCGTCGGCTTCCACGCATCGAGAATCGGAGCCGACCGCTCGGGCCGTTTGCGTTCCGGCGGGACCGCCGACGCCAACGCCTGACGCACATCACGCCGATGAACCCGGAACCGGCGGGCCAGCTCACGCACCGACAACCCCTCGCGCTCATGCGCTCTGCGGATCTGCTCGTACAACGCCACCCTCGACCTCTTCGCCATCGCCCACGATCGACGGCCAGCCACACCCACCCGCGGACCCCACCAGGTGGGGCCAAATCAGACGAGCACTACCCGCCCAAGTGGGGCCAGATCAGAAGAGCACACCCATCGATCGCCGCAATTTGGCCGCGGGCGATCGTCCAGACGTGTGTGCTGCATCTGATCCGTCACACGTTCCGTCTCGCCGGCCGTCACGACTGGGAGCCGATCGCCAAGGCCCTGCGACCGGTGTACACGGCACCGACCGCCGAGGCTGCCCGCGACCGGTTCAGCGAGTTCACCGAGACGTGGGGTGCCAAATATCCGGCGATCATCCGGATGTGGGAATCGGCGTGGGCCGAGTTCGTCCCGTTCCTCGCCTACGAGCTCGAGGTCCGCCGAGTCATCTTCTCCACGAACGCGATCGAGTCGCTGAACGCCCGGTTCCGGCGTGCCGTCCGGGCCCGAGGGCACTTCCCCAACGAGCAAGCCGCGCTCAAGTGTCTCTATCTCGTGATCCGATCCTTGGATCCGACCGGGCGTGGCCGGCAACGATGGGCGGTGCGGTGGAAGCCAGCACTCAACGCCTTTGCCCTCATGTTCGAAGGCCGCATATTCCCCAACCAGCAATAACTGCTAAACTGAATGAAACCGGAACACCAGGATCAGTTACACCGAAATTCCGATAGTCCCAAGAGCAACTCGGTTGCTGGGACACTGTCGGTGATAAGACCGAGGGCTTGGTCGATCGCGGTTGCGAGCACGGCGCGGTGGTTGGCTTGGTCGATCCCGGTAGCGGCATCTCCGAGCGGGGCGCGAGCAGTGATCCGCCAGCGGTGCCGATAGTCGGCGATGTCCGCGAGGAGCCGCTCGGTTGCTGGGTCGATGCTGGTCGCGTCGTTGAGTGTCAGTTGACCGGCGAGCGTGAGAAGCCACGGTTCGGGTGTGGCCGCTGCGCTCGCGAGTCTCCTGTGGTGGGAAGTGCTGAGGGCGTCGATGAGCGGGGCGATGTCGGGTCCAGCGACGTGATTGCTGATGGCGTGCTCGATCTCGGCCGCTTCGACGACGTGGGGCCAATGCTCGAGGATCCAGCGGCGCCGCGCGCCTTGTGCGGCGAGAGCGTCGCTGAGGAGTTCTGCGATGTCGTCCAACGGCAGCATGCCCCCGGTCTGGAGGCGGTTGATGAGTCCGCGTGCGTCGGCGGGCGCGTCAGCGAAGATTTGGTCGAGTTGGGCTCGGCGGGTGTAGAGCTCGGGATGTGATCGTGCGCGGACGACGGATAGACGGGGCCCGTTGGTGTGTGTCTCGAGCCAGAGTCGGGTCGCTGCCGCTGTCGGGGAGGCGGCTGCCCAGGCCCTGGAAAGCTGTGTGCCGGTTGCGTCGGGTCCGATCGGCTGGCTGGGGTCGGTGATCTGGTTGCGGAGGCGGTGGGTGGCGATATCGAGGACCGCGTCGTCCCAGATCTGGACCGCGGCGGGAGGGTCAGCGGGGCGGGCGCCGATCAGGTCGGTGAGCCAGTGAGGTTGGGCGGCGCTGAGCAAAGCAGCGGCCCGGTCCGCGGCGACAGTTGTGGCCTGGTGGTAGACGATGCTGTCGTCGGGTTGGACGCCGTGACGGGCGAGATAGTCGTCCCAGTGTTGTAGCCGCACGCGCAGGTCGGTCGTGAGCCGGTCAAGAGTCGCGTGCGCGTCTGGGGACATCGCCCTCGACGGTGGGTGGCGGGGAAGAACGATGGTCACGTCGCCCCAGCCCATCGTGCGGGCGGCGATTCGCCCGTCGGCGGCGACAAAGGTGACCTCGATGCTGCCGGCGGCGTCATCGATGGCGGTGATGGTGCCGACGTTTCGGCGGTCCCACGCTTTGACCAGTTGCGTGACTGCGGCGTGGCGGGCTGTGTGCTCCATGCGTTCGAGGTGGCCGCGTTGTCGGTGTGGGTCGTCGCCGAGGACTCGCGCGGCTTGAACCTCGACGGCTGCGGCGTGGCGAGCCCAGCCCTCGAGAACGGTGAATTCGAGAGTGGTTGACGCGTGTTGGATCGCTTCGGCCTGCGGGTCGCGTGTGACTGCGAGGAGTTTGCGGCGCGAGGTGCTTAGGCGGTTGATGAGTGTTTCGTCGATGTCGTCGGGTTCTTCGCCGGAAAGGGGAATTGCGCTGTCGTGGCGTGCGAGGTCGGCATCGACGCTCGCGATCTCTGGGGCGGTGATGACGAGCCAGTTCGAGGTTCGGCCGCGGGACATGACGAGGTAGCCGGATTCTCGGTAGAGGCCGTCGAGACCGACTGTGATCGCCAGATCCCAGGTACCGCCCTGAGCCTTGTGCGCGGTGGACGCGTACGCATGGGTGATTCCACCCGCGGCGAAGAAGTCGTGGTCGAGCACGATGTCGGTGCCGTCGTGATCCATACGAACCACCAGGCCGGCCTCGTGAACACCCGTGAGGGTTGCCGTCTGTCCGTTGAAGACGGCTGTTTCGCGACCGTCGGTGGTGGTGGTGTGGTAGTCGTTGATGCGGACCATCAGGCGTTCGCCGATCGCCAGCAGGCCACGATCGCCCACTTGCTCGGCGAGTACGCCGTGATCTTGGAGTTGCCGGCGTACCGCCTGGTTCAAGGCATCGACGATCTCGTTGGTTCCTGCCAGCAGCACGGGCACCATGCCGTGGTGGTGTGCGTCCAGCCATCGTTCGACCCCCGCCGTGATCATCTCGGCGCGGTCGTCGACCACGTGAACTCGTTCGTGAGTGCGATATGCGTTGACCGCGACTGCGACGCGTCCATCGCGTAGTTCTGCGAGAGCGTCGCGTTCCCACGGTTCGTGTTGGCGTCGGTTCACAGTGAGCTCGGCAACTGTGGTCGCCTTGTCGGTGGCGAGCGCGGCAAAGCCGCCGCCTGCAGTCACCTCGGGAAGCTGATAGTGATCGCCGACCAACAAGACACGGCCGCCGGCTGCGACCACGGGTGCGACGATGCGTTGCAGGTCGCGGATGCCGGCCATGCCGGCCTCATCGACGACAAGCACCGTAGAACGTGTCGGACGATTGAAGCCTCGTTCCCACGAGCCCGCCAAACGGTGAATCGTGGACGATGTGATGTGGGCGTCCGCTTCGAGTTCGTGAGCGGCACGGGCGGACGGAGCGACGCCATGCACAGTGAACCCGGCTGCGTCGAAGACCCGTCGGACTGCATCGAGGGTGTACGTCTTGCCGGTCCCGGCCGGGCCGACCATCACCGAGACAGCGTCGTTCGATCCGGTCAGGACTCGCACGGCCGCAGTCTGATCGTCACCCAGCCGTTCGCCTGCGGCCAGCACCTCAGCAACGCGGGCGGGACTCACCGAATCCCTTGTATCCCGGGTGGAGCGCGCAGTGTGCAGAAACTGACGCTCAACGTCGAGTAGTTCGATCGTCGTCCACCGCGCCGTTACCTCATCGGCGATCGGCACGATTTGTGATGAGGCGAGTACCCGCGCTGTCATCCGCTCCACCGTCGCCACCGTGGCGCCATCACCGACGGACGCGGCGACTGCTTCGCTGACTTCGTGTCGGCTAAAGGTCGAATCGTGCTCCGTCAAGGTCCGACCCAGCGCAGCGATCCAATCCTCCGGGTCCACCGCGCGATCGACAATCTCTCCGCTGTAGTTGTCGATGCTCGGCAGTCGCCACACCTCGTCGATGTCGGGCGCGCGTCGGTCTGCGGTGGAGTCGATGAGAGCGTCGGCCTGTTCGGGTCCCCATCCGGCGGCAATCGCCTCGGCCTTCCACAGCGCGTCGAATCGTTCGCCTTCGAGTTCGGGCTTGCCGCGCCGCGTCGCTAGGACTGCTTCTTGTCGACCGGCCGGGTCGTCTGGCGTTCCGGTCGCGTCGAGCCACGCCTCGATCTCTCGGGACCGCTTCGAGAACAGTTCGCACAGCGATGCGGGAACGCCAGCGACCTCGGGTACGTGACGGCCAGTACGCCATTGCAGGCCGAGACGGTCCGTGAGTTCGGCGCGGAGGGCCGTCTGGAAGATCTCGCCTGCGGCGCGCACCGCGCGGTACAGCTCAGGGTGCACGAACGCCGTCCACCGACCGTCGGGTCCCTCGACCATGTTCGCGACCAGGGTGTGCCAGTGCAGCAACGGATCACCGGCTCGTGATGTGCGATGACGAAACGTTGCCGCGATCACTCCCCGTCCTGGCAGGCTGCGGATGCGTGCTGCTTCTGCTGCGGCCGGGTCGCGGGCGGCGACGTCGTTCAACCAGGCCTCGTTGCCGGTCCCACGCCGTACTCGGATTGCTTCGCGTTCCAGCCAGCTGAGTGTTGCCCGCACCGCGACCTCGCCGGCATCGATGATCGCGCCCTGCACTCGCGGGTCGTCACTCACTGCGTACAGGACGCTCACCGATTTCGGGGCCTTGAACGTCAGGTCGAAGCCAGGCACGCGGCGTGCGTTCGTTCGTACCAATCCGTCGTCGGGTGTGAGTCCACCCGAGCCGGGTGCCAGTCCGGCGAGAACAGCGCGCAGGTCCTCGGCTTGGACTTCTCCGTCAAGTCCGAGCCGTTCGGCCCCTGCGCCGAGCCACTGCCCGGCGGCCTCACCGACGCCGGTGTAGTAGTCGTCCAGGGATTGGGCGACTCCGGCCAAGGTGTACGCCTCCTGCCCGACTCGGAGCTTCGCGATCGACAACACCTCGGCATCGTGCAGATCGGCGCTCCCGAGCTAGCTCCCGAGAACACTCCCGAACCGGCGGAAACCCCGGTGCACACCCATTGGTGATTATCTGTGAAATCACTCCGAGTGCTGCGGGCACAGGTCCCGGCGGGTCGACGCAGCAATCCATACGGATCGCCGTGCCAAGAGGAACACTTTCAGGCGGGAGGACACTTACAGGTACGGAGTCACTCGCTCGGGCGGCCCGGTGAGGAGGCGCCATGAAGACCCGATTGAGAGCAGGGCTGATGCTGCTCGGCATTGCGACCGCGATGCTGCCGGCGGCGGGCGGTGGCGTCGCACATGCCGACGCGACGGACGCGTTGTACGTTTGTGACAATGGTCTGGCGTCAGGGTGGGACAGCACGTCGGCGCGGTTCTGCATCTTCACCAACTCGACCGGCTACAACAGCATCACGCCACCCGGCAACCCCGGCGCCGTCTATGGGCGGGGATCCACGTGGTCACTCGGCGCGCTGAACGGACTCTCGAAATCGACCAAGAATCGCTTCAGCTACGTGATGCGGGCGTATCCGAACGAGAGCTACGGCGGGACCGTACAGTGCAACATCCCGAACCAGGCTCGTTCGACCAGCATCGCCGCGAAGTCGCTTGCTGGCTTGTCGGGGACAACCTGCTGATCGCACGGTCCCGATCAGGACGGGCGGCGTGTTGAGTCGGTACCACTTGCTGGTGGTGATCGTCGCAGTGGCTGCGTCGTCGTGCGGTGCCGACAGGAGCTCCGACGCGACCGAGCTGGATTTCAGCGGTAAGGCGTTGCCTGCGGCGGACTCCCAATACCCCGTCGCATACGGATACTCGCGCATCGCCCAACTGATTGAGGGTGACGGCGACAATCGGTGGCAGCGTGAGCTCGTCATCGGCAAGGCCACAGCCGATTGCATGCACCGCGCGGGGTACGACTATCCAGACATCCGGTGGACCAAGGATCAGATCGTGTCGGACTGGATTCGTCCTCGCCACGTTCCGCTCTCAATCGATGACGCCCGGACCGTGGGATACGGTCCGGCACCAACATTCTCGGGCCCACCAGCGACAGATCGAGTGAATCTGGAGGGCGAGGCAATGGCGAAGTACCAGGACTGGGAACTGCAATGCGTCGTCGAAGGGCTGGACGTTGCCTTCGCCGATTTCGAGACGTACGAGGCGAACCGAGAGTCGCTCGAAACCGCCGTCACAGAGTTCGAGACAGCGTTCTCGGCTGCCAACGAGACGCATGATCTCAACGCCTCCTGGGCCGACTGCATGTCCGATCGCGGGTACAGCTATCCGTCGCCGGAAGAGGCGCGCGCCGCAGCGTGGGGCACCACCGCCGACGCCGCGCGAGCGATCGCAGTTGTAGACGCTGAGTGTCGCTCCGTGACGGACTACGACAGCCAATGGTGGGAGTTGTACAGCTCCGCCGAGGCGGCCTTCATGCTTGAGCACGAGGAGCTGGTGGTGACGGTCTTTCAGAGCGGCCGTGTCGTAGCGACCGGATCTGGCCAGTGAGGTTGAGGGATGAGCGTGGGGCGAGTCGGGATTGCGTAGAGGATGCGGAGGTGCGGCTCAGAAGGTTGCTTGTGGCTCGATGGTGCGTGATGGCGTGCGCGTTCACTTCAACGCTCGGCATCCTCGGGACCTTGCTCATCGGACCGTTCTTCGATGAGTGGCGTCGCTTGGGCAGCCCGCGCACCGGGCTGCCACTGCCTCTTCTGGTGTTCGCAGCGCCATGTCTTGGACTGGTGGCCGTAGCGGTGGCCTGGGCGGTGCGCTTCGCCGTTTGGTTGTTGTTCGATGGCCGGATACGCAGGGCGGGCGCTCATCTACGGCGTGCCAAAACGGAAGTGAAGCACGTCTGCTACGAGATGTTCATCCGTCGGCTCGATCCGGAACGTAGTGGTTGCTGGCTGCGCGCAGGCGCCTTGCCGTGTGGCACACAGGCAACGGGGAGACATCTATCGGGCCAACCCCGCTGAGGGCCCCGCGAGGTCGAGGGTCCAGCCGCGATACGCGCCGCATCAGGCCAACGCCATCACAGGGCGAGGCAAACCGCGATGTACCGAGGCAGTTGCTGGCGGCTCGACGCTCAAAGCGGGACCGTCGGGGCATGCGTCAAACATTCAAGTCGGGTTACTCCGACCCGGGTGCTGGTGGCGTCGGCGCCGATGCTGGCCGTGTCGTCGCGGGAGGGGCGCGGCGAAGTTGTGGCCTTGGTGTGGGGGCTCAGCGTGGAGGGGTTCGACGTATCGTTCGAGGGCGAGCAGCCGCTGGGCTTCGGCGTGGGCATGGCTGGGGTGCGGGTACGGGCCTTGCACGGTCGCCCACCGGTCGATCTCGTAGGAGTCCATGATCGCGTACCAGCGCACGGGGGCGTATGGCGTGTCGGCGCCGAACTCGAGCACGTCGCCGGCGGCGAGTTGGTGCGGGAGCTGCCAGCCGCGCCCGGTGGTGGGGTCGAGGGCCCACACGTGCCGTGCCCACCCGCCTGGTTGGTGGGGGTCGGGCCAGGTCGTCGCGACCCACACCGTCGCGGTGGCTTCGATGTGGACGGGGAGGTCGATGATCGCCCCGTTGGGGGCGCGCAGGCGATGCCGGCCGAATCGGGCCCAGTCGTAGGTCGGTGCCGTCATCTCGGTGGTCAGCGCGTCGGGGGGGTGGGGGCGTGTGGGCATCGCGGGCTCCCGTCAGTTGGAGTTCGACCGCGACCTTACGGATGTCGATTCTCGGGTTGTGGCGAGCGTGTCGTTTGACGGCACCCGCCGACGGGCGGGAACGGCACGCTGCGGCGCGCGGACGCCGTCGCGCGTCGGTCGATCGGAGTTGCCCGTCAGTGGAATCGGTCGTGTCGCGCGGGCATGCCCCATCCAGCCAGGCGTGACCGGCTTGGACGGCAGAAGCGTCGGGGCTTGTTCGTGGACCTCGGCACGCGTCCCGTCACCCGATGCGATCTCCGACCGGATCGGCTGGGAGGGGTCGAGGCCAGGTCGTCGAGGGTGGGGAGGACCCACTCCGGCACCCGGGGTGGCTTCACCGTCGCCATCGGCCGGGCCGGTGATCACGCACGATCCGGCGAGCCAGTCACCGGCGGGGATGCAGCCGTAGCTGTCGACTTGCTGCCAGAGGACGTGGCCGAGCGGGTTGAACGGGAGTCGGTCGATCTTGCCTTCCTCGTTGATCCAGATGGTGATGCGGCCGTC
>Ga0209023_10000914_pt1 | contig 41832 bp, 32 predicted proteins | sample LakOneMetagenome_FD_187468 | JGI IMG/M metagenome (GOLD analysis project Ga0209023, IMG submission 187468) | Freshwater and sediment microbial communities from Lake Erie, Canada (SPAdes) (version 2) | ecosystem: Environmental > Aquatic > Freshwater > Lentic | place: Lake Erie, Canada...
CATAAAGCAGGGCGATACACTCGACACCGAAGGCATTTACGAAAAGTTCGTGGGCTATGGTTTCAAACGGACCGACTTTGTATACGAGCCCGGCCAGTTTGCTGTACGTGGTGGCATCCTGGATATTTATTCTTTCGGCAATGAAAAACCTTACCGGGTGGAATTGTTTGGCAATGAGGTAGACAGTATCCGCATCTTTGATCCGGAAACACAATTGAGTGAAAGGAAATTACTGCAGGTGAATATCATTCCAAATGTGGAAACACTCCCGAAAGCTTTCGGGATCGACAGTGGTGAAAAAGTTTCTTTGTGGGAATTTTTACCGGAGAATACTGTCGTGTGGACAGAAGACTGGGAATTCATCAAAGAGAAGATCGGGCAGCAGGAGGAGGAGTTTGGGGTTTGGTCCCGCCTGAAGCAGGAGATGTTTGATGTTAATAAAGAATCTGAAGAAACGGAAGATATCACGGAAAAGAAAGAAGTGAATGCAGATGATTTTGTAACGGCAGCTGTTATTGAAGAACAGGTAAAACAACGACACATCGTTGAGTTTGGAACGAAGTCTTATTTCGTGAGCGAACCTCAAACCTCAAACCTCAAACCTCAAATAGTCTTCTCTACCAAAGAACAGCCCGCCTTCAACCGCCAGTTCGACCTGCTGATAAAAAATTTAAAAGAATACGAAGCAAAGAAATACAACATCTACCTCTTTGCTGAAAACCCGAAACAATTAGAACGGCTTCATACTATTTTTATCGACCTCAAGGCGGAAGTGAATATAATTCCGGTTCCCGTTTCTATTCACGAAGGATTTATTGACGACGACCTGAAAACGGTTTGCTATACCGATCACCAGATATTCCAGCGCTATCATAAGTACCGGGTAAAACAGGCATTCAGCAAGAACAAGGCCCTCACCTTAAAAATGCTGCGGGAACTGCAACCCGGCGATTATGTAACACATATTGATCATGGCGTAGGCGTATACAGTGGTTTGCAAAAGATAGAAGCCAATGGAAAGATGCAGGAAGCCGTTCGCATTCAATACAAAGACGGCGACCTGCTGTATGTGAATATTTCTTCGCTGCACAAGATCAGCAAGTACAGTGGCAAGGAAGGCACTATCCCAAAAATGAATAAACTTGGCAGCGATGTCTGGAATAAACTGAAGGATAAGACCAAGCGCCAGGTAAAAGACATTGCCACCGACCTCATAAAACTCTACGCCCAGCGTAAGGCCCAGGAAGGGTTTGCCCACAACCCGGATAATTATATGCAGACCGAACTGGAAGCCAGTTTCATTTACGAGGACACACCCGACCAGGCCAAGGCAACCGAGGATGTAAAACGGGATATGGAGAAGCCATCGCCGATGGACCGGCTTGTTTGTGGTGACGTGGGATTTGGTAAAACCGAAATTGCCATTCGTGCTGCCTTTAAAAGTTGCTGCGATGGAAAGCAGGCTGCCATTCTGGTACCCACCACCATTCTTGCATACCAGCATTATAAAACATTTGGTGAGCGGCTGAAGGATTTCCCGGTGACCGTTGATTTCATCAACCGATTCAAATCGGCTAAACAAAAGAAAGAGACCTTACAAAAAGTAGCCGAAGGAAAGATCGATATCATCATCGGCACGCATGCACTGCTGAATAAGGAAGTAAAGTTCAAAGACCTCGGACTGATGATCATTGATGAAGAACAAAAGTTTGGCGTGGCTGCAAAAGAAAAACTGAAACAACTGAGAACCACTGTTGACTCATTGACCTTAACGGCCACTCCTATTCCCCGAACCCTGCAGTTCAGCCTGATGGGTGCAAGGGACCTGAGCATCATCAATACGCCGCCGCCAAACAGGCAGCCGATACAAACCGAAGTGATGGTATTTAATGAAGACGCCATCCGGGACATCATTTATTACGAAACAGAAAGAGGCGGGCAGGTCTTCTTCATTCATAACCGGGTGAAGGGACTGGGAGAGATGAAAAGCCTGATACAGGGTCTTTGTCCTGACCTGAGCATTGCATATGCACACGGGCAGATGGAAGGCGATCAGCTGGAAGATACCATCCTCGACTTCATGGATAAAAAATACGATGTGCTTGTATGTACAAACATCGTGGAGAGTGGTGTGGATATTCCAAACGTGAATACCATCATTGTAAATAATGCACACCAGTTTGGCCTGAGTGACCTGCATCAATTGAGAGGCAGGGTTGGCCGAAGCAACAAAAAAGCATTCTGTTATTTGTTTGCACCACCCATGAGTACCTTGCCGGTTGACAGCCGCAAACGATTAAGTACACTGGAACAATACAGCGAGCTGGGCAGTGGTTTCCAGATCGCCATGCGTGACCTTGACATCCGTGGGGCCGGCAATATGCTGGGTGGTGAGCAAAGTGGTTTTATTGCCGAGATCGGTTTTGAAATGTACCAGAAAATTTTAGATGAAGCCATCCGGGAACTGAAACGTTCTGAATTCAAAGAATTGTTCAAAGCAGAGATACAGCAGCAGGATGATTTTGTAACGGACTGCAGCATTGATACAGATTTAGAAATACTGATACCCGACAGTTATGTGGAAAGTATTACCGAGCGGCTGAGTTTATATTCCAGGCTGGATAACTGCGAAACAGAGGATGACCTGCTTGCATTTCATACAGAGATGACGGATCGTTTTGGCCCGGTACCCGAACAGGTGGAAGACCTTTTTACCACGGTTCGGTGCCGCCGCTTAGCGGTTGGACTAGGTTTTGAAAAAATGCTGCTGAAGAATGAAACGCTCCGCTGTTTTTTTGTAGGCAATCCCGATTCGCCCTACTTTCAGAGTGACACATTCAATGGCATACTTCAGTTCTTACAAAAAGGCACCAATAAAGCAAAACTGAAACAGGTTGGAAAGAACGGTATCCTGATCGTTGAATCGATGAGAAGCATGAACGACCTGCATCAATTCCTGGAAAGAATGACGAAGGCCATTTCTCCTTAAATTTGTTGCCACCTGCAACAGATCATTTCATGAATAAAAAACAACCTGGTTTACTGTCACTCGCTGTGCTGGTTGCGGCCCTTGGTTTTTTTGTGGATGTATTTGACCTGCTGCTATTTGGTGTTGTTCGTAAACCAAGTTTGCGTGAGCTGGGCCTCTCCGAAGCAGAAATATTGACAAAAGGCGAACTGTTGATAAGCATCCAGATGACCGGCATGATGCTGGGCGGCATTGTGTGGGGCATACTCGGCGACAAAAAAGGAAGATTAAAAGTTTTGTTTGGTTCCATCCTGTTGTACTCGCTTGCCAACATCAGCAATGGCTTTGTGCAAACATTACCGCAATACATTATCATCCGTTTCATAGCCGGTTTTGGTTTGGCCGGGGAACTGGGCGCCGGCATTACACTTACCAGCGAGATCTTACCCAAAGAAAAAAGAGGGCTGGCCGCCACCATCATTGCAGCTACCGGTGTGTTGGGCGGCATCACAGCGGCCCTGCTTTATAAAACGATCGGCGACTGGCGCATGCTCTATTTTATTGGTGGTGGTATGGGATTGGTTTTATTGATCATGCGGATCGCCGTTGCAGAAAGCGGCATGTACCATTCCATAAAAAATTCTTCGGTGCAGTTGGGAAATTTTTTAACGTTCTTTACTTCCAGGGAACGTTTTTACAGGTATATGAAAGGCATTCTTATCGGCCTGCCTGTATGGTACACCATCGGGATGCTGGTATCTTTTGCAGACCAGTTTGGTAATAAACTGGGTGTACCCGATATTAAGCCGGGCGATGCCATCATGTTCCAGTACATCGGTTTGGGTGCAGGCGATATTTCCGCCGGCCTGTTAAGTAATTATTTAAAAAGCCGGAAGAAGGCATTATTTATTTTCTATTGCATTGCTTCTGTTTTTATCATCCTGTTCTTTACACAGCATAATTCTTCGCAGGCATATTTTTATTTTATCTGTGCCGGGCTGGGGTTTGGTTCCGGTATCTCCGTTTTATACATCACCACGTCTGCAGAGCAGTTCGGTACCAATTTAAGAGCATCGGCCTCTATTTCCATCACCAATATGGTAAGGGGTTTTACTCCGCTGCTGATCCTGTGTTTTACACAACTGAGAAAAGTGACCGGTTATTTACCCGGTGCCTGGATATTGGGGATCGTTGTAATGCTTACCGGTTTTGCAGCCTTGTATTTTACGAAAGAGAGTTTTGGAAAGGACCTCGACTTTGTGGAAGAATGATTGCTACTCTTTCTTCATTACGATCTTTTCATTCACATCGGCCATTACCTGTTTATTAAAATCGCAGAGGGCAGCATACTCAGCCGCTTTGATAACCCGGTCTTTCAACTGCAGTAAAGCAACAGATGTAAGCGTATGTGCATTGGCATCCCAGGTATAGGTGCATGTGTATTGTGCAAAGGATTTGTTTACCGATCTGTTTCTGGGGATGCTCTCCATTGCATAGCCGGCGGGGAATTTATAAACCGTGGTATCAAACACCTGGTACGGGCAGGTAAAATAATAATCCCTCATCCGCTTGTTATTCTCGGGGATGTCTTCATTAAAGATCGGGTACAACCTTGGTTCAAAAAAAAGTTTAGGGCCGGCATTGAACGAATAGATCTTCTCATATTCCATGGACGCATTCACCCAATAGGGGTTACTTATTTTATTGGCCGTGGTGATATTCAGCAGGTCCGGTTGTTTCCAGCTTTTGTCGGTCAAAAAGAATTTTCTCTTCTCATCCTCTTTCATATCATGAAAACGCATCAGCAGTTCATCCCTTCCGTCTCCGGTTAGGGTACAGGCTGTATTTACAACAGCGCCGCCTTCCCCATTCACTTCAATGACCGTGTGTATTGCTTCTGTGTTCTTCTGGTAAGTACTTACGGGGGTATTAACCAGAACGCCGCCATTATCAGTAACCATCATGGCTTTGCGGTTCTCTGTAAAGGGGCCAAGTTCTGCAAAAGGCAGTGTGGTGCTTGTGCACTCCAGCCAGATGGAATCATTGGGTTGTGGAATGCAGAGTATGGCATGATTGAAATAATTAGCGGGAAAATCTTCTATTACATTGCGTGGGATGAGGCCACCCTGTATGATCACAATATTTGATTTCACGCCAACGGCATCCAATGCCGACCTGAGGTAATTGCTCAATGCTTTACAGTCGCCGTATTTTTTGTCATCCACAAAACTTGCCGGGAAAGGCCTCCATCCGCCAATACCAAGCTGGATACTTACATAGCGCATATTGTTCTGCATGTATGAATAAAGGATCTGCGCTTTTTGCCTGTCGGTGGAAGCATCCTTTACCAATCCCTGGTAAAATTTCTTTTTATCATCGGGCAAACCGGTGGTCTTGGCGTACAGGTTATTCATCCAGTCGCCAAAATTCTTCCAGCTTGTCATATCGCCTTCATAATCGTCTAACTGGAATTTATTAGGACCTAGCAAAACCATTGGCTCGTAAGCAAAGGAGGAGCCGCTGTGTTTTTCCAGTTTGTATGCCGCCAGGTTCTTTACTTCCCAGTGCAGCATATCCCTGCTGCCCGATTGAGTAAGCGCAGGCTTAAGTTCTGTATTTACTAATTTGTAACGGACACCAAGGTCTGCCGGCGCTTCCACTTCAAATACCGAATGCTGAACCGATTGCCAGGGAGAATGATAAACATACCCAGGCAGATTTAATATGCCTTTGTATTTAATGCTGTATGTGTACTCAACCGTAATTGGATATGATGGAGCAGTAATATTGAAATAGGTAACTTTTCCTTCCGGCACCAGGCCATCGCCGTAATTCTGTGTCGTCATTTCTCTTTTTGAATACGTATTCTTTTTGTTGCCGGCGATATCGTATACTTTTATCTCGGCTTCGTCTAATACATGGAACTTATCGGAGAACTGGTTGAAGAAAAGAAAGTTTTTTGCCTGTTCGTTCATAACCGTAACTACCTGGTGTACCTCATGCCAGGCTGTATTCTTATCCTTGACATTTACCTTGATATATTCTTCCCTTATCACCAGGTCGGCATCCTTTTTTAACGAATCGGGGATAGTAAGTGCTGAATAGATATTCATTTGTGCATGGGCCGTGATGGCAATAACAAGCAGCACCGGAAGTATTAATATTCTTTTCATTGCAGGCAGAATTACTGAAGGGTTGCCCGGGTAAGTTAATATTTTTTATTTATTACCCGTTTTGCAGCCCCAATAAAAAAGGCCATCCGCAGAGGCAGATGACCTTAATAATTTTACCTAAGATTTACCAGGCTTTTTTGGCCACCCCGTTCTTAACGGCTTCCAGGGCAGTTGCTTCACTGAGCATGGTGGTCATTTTATTTCCTTTACCGTCGTGTCCCTGGGCCATATACCCCCCACGGGCTGTTTTTGTTATTACTGCATCCTGCATCGGAACATTCTTTTCCTTTGTTTTCATGCAATAAGCGGTTAACATGTTTGACATTTTCTTGAATTTATGGTTAGTAAATATGGGCTGAAGCAGTAAACTTCAGGATACAAGCTACTGAAATTATTGGTTTTTGCAAAAAGCCGCTCACGAAAAGGTCCGATGCCCCGTTTGACCTTGTTCATATCTACACATCAATTTTAGCATACTTGGCGTGGCTTTCAATGAATTCCCTTCGTGGAGGAACTTCATCACCCATCAGCATACTGAAAACACGGTCGGCCTCGGCAGCACTTTCAAGTGCTACTTGTTTTAAGGTACGGGTAGCCGGGTTCATTGTGGTTTCCCAGAGTTGTTCGGCATTCATTTCACCCAAACCTTTATATCGCTGTATGGTTACGCTGTCGTCTTTTCCCTGCCCGATCTGAACCACCAGTGCTTTACGCTCTTCGTCATTCCATGCATATTCCTGCTCCTTGCCTTTCTTAACCAAGTACAAAGGAGGTTGTGCGATATATACATAGCCCTGCTCCACCATTTCTTTCATATACCGGAAGATGAAGGTCAATATTAAGGTAGCGATGTGGCTTCCATCCACATCAGCATCCGTCATGATGATCAGTTTATGATAACGCAGTTTAGAAAGATCCAGTGCTTTCGGGTCTTCGGGTGTACCTATCTTTACGCCCAGAGCAGTGAACATATTCCGTATCTCCTCATTGTCGTATATCTTATGCTCCATTGCTTTTTCCACGTTCAGTATTTTACCACGCAGCGGAAGAATGGCCTGGAAGCTTCTGTCGCGGCCCTGCTTGGCCGTTCCACCCGCCGAATCTCCTTCCACAAGGAACAGTTCACATTTACCGGGATCCTTATCACTGCAATCTGCCAGTTTACCAGGTAAGCCACCGCCGGTAAGTACGCTTTTGCGCTGCACCATTTCTCTTGCCTTGCGGGCTGCAGCACGGGCCTGGGCAGCCAATATCACTTTTTGAATAATGGTCTTGGCTTCTTTCGGGTTTTCTTCCAGGTATGCTTCCAGTACACGGCTTAGGGTGGAATCCACCACACCCATCACTTCGTTGTTACCCAGTTTTGTTTTTGTCTGGCCTTCAAACTGCGGCTCAGGAACTTTAACTGAGATGATGGCAGATAAACCTTCCCGGAAATCATCGCCTTCAATTTCCACTTTGGCTTTGGCAAACATATCCTGCTTTTCGCCATAGCTTTTAAATACCCGGGTGATGCTGCGGCGGAAACCGGCCACATGTGTACCTCCTTCAATGGTGTTAATGTTATTTACATAGCTGAAGATGTGCTCCTGGTAACCGGCATTGTACATCATGGCCACTTCTACCATTACGTTGCTGGATGCATCAAGCCCTTCGCAATAAATTGCCTGGGGGATCAATGGCAGGCGGTTGGCATTCTTATCTATCGATTGTACAAACTCTACAATACCGCCCTCACTGTAAAATGTTTTGCTGTAATGGTTGCCTTCTTCATCTTTCTCCCGCAGGTCGTTCAGGATGATATTTATTTTCCTGTTCAGGTAAGCAAGCTCCCTGAGCCTTCCTTCTAAAATGTCTTTATTGTAGACAGTAACAGAAAAAATGGAGGCATCTGGCCAGAAGTGAACTGTTGTACCTGTTGTATCGGTTGTACCGATCTCCCTTACCGGGTATTGCGGAATGCCGATGGCATATTCCTGTTCATACATTTTGCCATCCCTTCCTACCGTTACGTGGAGTTTGGAGCTGAGTGCATTCACGCAACTTACGCCCACCCCGTGTAAACCACCCGAAACCTTGTAAGAATCTTTATCAAATTTACCACCTGCATGAAGCACTGTCATTACCACTTCCAGCGCACTGCGCTTTTCTTTGGTATGCATGTCGGTAGGAATACCACGGCCGTCATCCTGGACGGTGATGGAGTTATCGTCATGGATGGTTACAGTAATATTTTTGCAATGACCAGCAAGGGCCTCATCGATCGAGTTATCAACCACCTCATAAACCAGGTGGTGCAACCCTTTGTTCCCAATATCGCCAATGTACATGGCGGGGCGTTTACGAACGGCCTCCAGGCCTTCTAAAACCTGGATACTATCGGCACCATAACCATTGGTAGCGTGTGTTGGAATTGCTGCTGTTTCTGTACTCATAAAATCGTTCTCCGTCTCTTTTTAAAAGTGAAATTTATATTCCTGCAAATGTACGAAAAAGCAGGGGTTCGGGGTAATTATTATGGGCGTATTTTACCTGCTTTTTTTACACAAATTCACAGCGGGTCTTACCAACTTTTTGCCCCTGGTTTGAGGCCATAAATCCAGAAAACTGCCAGCCAGAAACCACAAACCCCTAACTTCAAACTCTTTTATTGTTTAAACATTCTTTTGTATCTTTGTATCGAAAATTTTCAATGGATCATTACTCCGACATATTAAGCATTGCACACCGGGAACCTCTATTACATGAGGATATGGATGTATTGCTGCATGTTGACCGTGTGGTTCCCGGTTCGGTGAATTATTCTATAAGGCGCTACCGCAAGCAGCCACAATGGAATATTGATGATACTGGCATATTGGTTTACCATGTTGAAAAAAATAATCCGGCTGCCAATTACCTGGAGTTGAAGTTCTGCGTAAGCGGTAATGTGTACTGTCGCCAGAAGCAAACCGAATGTGATTTCTGTAAATTCAGCAGCAGCAAAAGTTGTGTGGAAAAAGTAGACAGTGTGGATGTGGTGAGTTTCAGTTTCAAACCTACCTACCTCACCCAGTTCACCAATAACAGTACCCAATCCGGGTTAACAGAAGACGTTCTTTCCTTCAGGCACCAGGCATCTTTCTCCAAACAATTGCCGCTTTGTGGTAAAACAAGAACCGCCATTGAAGCATTGCTGAATCATACCTATACCGATACCCGGGAAAATATCTTCATCAATGCCCAGACACAGATATTGCTGTTATACAGCATGGACTGTATGCTGGGTGAGGATAAAGAAACCGAATTCACCTGTAAGTTTCTGCAAAACGCCGAGGACCGGGAAAAGATCATCAAAGCAAGAGAAGTATTACTGCAGCATATTGGGGAACCCATTACCATCAAGGCTCTCAGCCGCAAGGTAGCCATAAACGAATGTTACTTAAAGAAAGGTTTTAAAGAGATCTTCGGCACCACCATTTTTGATTTTTACCAGGGACAGCGTATGGAACATGCGAAATACCTGCTTTATGATAAAGGATTAAGCGTAACAGAGGTTTCCATGTTACTGGGCTATTCTTCCATCTCTCATTTTTCCACCGCATTTAAAAAACACACAGGTATTAAACCCTGCGAATTGTTGCTGCAACACTAAGCATTTCTTTTTCTGCCCGGTCATTTTCTTGTTCAATACGATGTTGAAATCAATTTCTCCAATTAATGCATGACACCCGTCATGCACTGCTTTGATCATCATCAGTGCTTCTGTCACAGCAAAGTAAAACGTTGCTGTTTTGCTTCTGATTTTCACATGATGACATTTCCATGATAAATCTGCAATGATGCCGGATGAATTTTGTGATCGCAAATGACCTGAGAATTTTTCCTTAGTCAGTTTTTTAGATCACAAAATATCAAAAATGAAAAAAGTTATCAAAACCCTGCTTGCAGTATTTGTGTTAACAAGTTCAGCATATGCCCAGCAAGACAGCATGAAGATGAGAAACCTTGATGAGGTTATTGTAACCGGCCAATATAAGCCGCAATCCCTAAAAAAATCCGTTTACCAGGTTCGGGTAATTAACAGTGAGCGCATAAAACTAAGCGGCGCAACCAGTGTGCAGCAGGTATTGAACAACCAGGTGGGGTTCCGCTTTTCAAACGACAACACAACGGGTACTACCGATGTTCAGTTGATGGGAATGAGCGGCCGCAATGTAAAGATCTTACTGGATGGTGTGCCTATGGTAGACCGGGGCGATACCAGGGAAAGTCTTGGCCAGGTTGACATCAACAGCATTGAGCGCATTGAAATTGTGGAAGGCCCCATGTCGGTGATCTTCGGTTCAGATGCCCTGGCGGGTGTTATCAATATCATCACCAGGAAACATACAAAAGACGATCTTTCTGTTTCTGCAAAACTACAGGAAGAAACAGCCGGCAGCGAATATCATCCTTTCAGTTATAAAGGAGTGCATTTGCAAAACCTGAATGTGAGTTATAAGAAAAACAATTGGGCAGTATCGCTTGGCGGCACACACAATGACTTTGATGGATATGGCGGCGATGCCTACGGCCGGGGAAAAACATGGAAGCCAAAAGAACAGTGGATGGGCAATTACAAGATCGGTTACAGCAAAGGGCCATTTAATATTTATTACAGGGGGGATGTGGTGAATGAAGATATCAAAAGCCGGGGTGCCATCAACTACAACAATTACAAATCCATCGATCAGCAATACATTACCGGTCGGTTCTCTCACCAGTTACAGGGCGGATATAATTTCAGTAAGAAACTTCAGTTAGCCAGTATTGTGAGCTATACCGATTATAAAAGAAGGACCAAAACAACCCTGCATGATTTTGAGAATGGATCTGATGTGCTGACCACCGGTGCCGGTGAACAGGATATCAGCAGGTTTCACAGTTTTGTTTTCAGAACCAGCCTTCAATACCAGGTATCACCTATGCTGACACTGCAGCCGGGTATTGATATTAACCGGGAGGACGCCAGCGGGGCAAGAATATCGGGCAGCCCGGTAATTACAGATTATGCAGCATTCATTTCTGCCGAAATAAAACCTGTAAGCTGGATCAACATCCGCCCGGGGTTGCGGTTCATAAAAAATTCAGTGTATGATGCGCCGCCTGCGATCCCATCCATCAACAGCAAATTTATTTTAAGCAAGAATTTAGACCTGCGGCTGGCGTATGCATACGGGTTCCGTTCTCCAGCATTAAGAGAACTGTATTTTGATTTTGTTGACGTGAACCACAATATTGTTGGCAATCCTAACCTGAAGGCGGAATATTCAAACAGTTTTAATGGTTCGCTTAATTGGTCAGCACCCATCTCAAAAAATATTGCCTTCAGCACTTCATTGGGAAGCTTCTTCAACGACTTCAACAACCAGATAGATTTTGCATTGTCATCTTCCGGCAATAACCAATACAGCTACTTCAATGTAAACAAAGCGAAAACCACCGGTGTTGTCCTGGAGAATAAGATAACCTGGAAAAAACTTGATGCAACCGCAGGCTTTTCTTATATCGGCTTCTACCGCAAACTGTACGACGACAAGGATTATATAAAACTAGACAGCAAAGAATATTTATGGAGCCCTGAATTAAATGCATCCGTTAGCTATGGGGTGGATAAGATCAAAACCAAGTTCAGCCTGTTTTACAAATACACCGGGAGCAAACCACAATATGTTACCGGAACCAACACAGCCGGCCTTGATGTTTTGTACATAGCCAAAACTGCCGCTTACCATCTTGCTGACTTTACAGCCAACACAACGTTGAACAAATACATTACCGTTACTGCCGGTGTAAAAAACATTTTCGACGTGAATAATGTGAATAATACGGCCGCTTCTTCCGGCAGCATTCACAGCTCGGGCGGCGCTGTACCCATCAGTTATGGCCGGTCTTATTTTATAGGATTGAACCTGCAATGGAACAGGAAACAGAAGTAATTAATCAAGAAAAAAAAAATTTATGAACCAGTCTAAGAAAATAGTAATCGCCTTAACAATAGCGGGAGTTTTTACTGCCTGTAAAAAAGATACGGATCCGATAATTGCAGTACCAACTTCTTCCGGCGCACAAATTCAATTAAGTGGTATTGCCGCTGCAGAAGCAGGCAGTGCCGCAGGCAATTCTGTTTACCTCGATCTCTCTGCCGACAAACAAACACCTGTTCTGCGTGCTGGCTGGGACCTCGGGTTTTATTGTGGCGATGATTTCCGGGTTATACTCAATAACACGGTCAGTGCCGGGGCAAAGGTTTTAACAAAGAATGACCTCGTTGCAGTTAACGAAGCAGATACCATTGGGCTTACATTAACCACCAGTCAGACAAATCCCTTACCCGAGCAGCTGGCATACTTTGATGATGTTGCCGGTGACCTTACCAAAACAGTTATTCCGGCTGTTTCAGCAACGGATGCCGATAATAAAGTGATCGTATTGAACCGGGGTACGGGTGGTGGCATTGCAGCAAGGCCCTGGATCAAATTACGGGTACTCCGCAATGCAGCGGGTGGATATACATTGCAATATGCCGGCATACAGGAAACAACTTTTAAAACCATGTTGGTCCCAAAAGATGCCAACTGGCACTTTAAATACATTTCATTCGAAAATGGAATAGTGGATGCACAACCCGAAAAAGAAAAATGGGACATCATGTGGAGTTATTCACTCTTTGAAACAAATTTTGGCGCCGGACAGGTTCCGTATAACTTCTCTGACCTGATCTCTGTGAATTATTTATCCGGCGTAACCGTTTCAACAAAAATATATGCCGATGCTGCTACTGCTTCTGCTGCTTTTACTGCATTTAATAAAGACAGTGTGGCCAATGCTTTATTTTCAACGAACCGCTGGACCATCGGCAGCGGCTGGAGGAGTACACAACCGGCCACTGGTGCCAGGCAGGATCGATTCTATATTATTAAAGATCCCCGTGGTAATTATTATAAGCTAAAATGCCTGGACATGGGTGTAAATGATGGCGGAACAAGAGGCAAGCCCCAGTTCAGGTACAGCCTGATCAATTAATTATTATCCTATGAGTTTAAAAGCTGCCTGAATAAACAGGCAGCTTTTTCTTTTCGCGTAAACATCATTACCGAATCCGTAAGTATTGCTTGCCGATAATAACTTCTTTTTGCGTCAAACCATAAAACATGATAAAAAAGATAACCAGCCTGACATTACTAGCAATCATTTTGAACCCGGTAGTTGCACAAACACCTGATAAGAACATCAACAAACTTTGCGGATGCTTTGAAGTGGAATTCAAATATGCAGAAACATTCTCCCCGGATCCAAACTATAAATTTCATGAACGTGAAATAATAAACGGCGGGTTGGAATATGTATTCCCCGTTGAAGCAGGTAATAAGAAGATCGTACTGCAGCATTTGCTGGTCATCACCGATTCAATGATCATTAAACACTGGCGGGAAGACTGGACCTATGAGAACCCGGTGATCTGGAAATATAAAGGCAATAAAACATGGCTAAAAGAGATTCAAAAACCAGAGTCAGTAAAAGGTAAGTGGACACAATCCATTTGGGAAGTGAGTGACGAGCCCCGTTACCAGGGTACCAGCGAATGGATAAATGCCAATGGTGAAACTTTTTGGCTAAATACAACCGATGCCCCGCTGCCACGTCGTGAATACTCGGTAAGGCACGACTACAATATTCTGAACAGGACCAACCGTATTGTCATAAATGATAACGGTTATCTCCATCAGCAGGATAACAAGAAACTGGTCCGTGAAAATGACATTGACAAATTACTGGTAGAAGAAAAAGGCGTCAACAATTATGTTCGAAAAGATGTTTCTGCATGCATTGCAGCAAGAGCATGGTGGGAAAAGAATAAGATTTACTGGGAAAAGGTAAGAACTATTTGGGAGGACAAAATTGCCGGCATCTCAACCATCAGACTGGAAACAAAAGTGAACAACAAAGTATTGCACGAATACCTGATGGGCCAGGCCAGGGAATATGCAGAAGGAAAGATCGCGGCAACCGAAATAGATGGCAGGATCAAAGCTTATATTGATATGTTCTTAAATGCCGGAAAAACCAACAAGGCGGCTGTAAAACCATAAGAAGTTTTGTACTAAATAAAAACGGCATCCCTTCTTTAAGGATGCCGTTTAATTTGGGGGTTACCTGTTCGTTGCAATTTCAGTTCATCTGTTTGTGGTCAGATATTGTTGGCTTTTTCAAAGGATATATATTCTGCAACAACCAAGCAACACAGGACTGAATATTTAAAACGGGACTCTTTTAGCTGATGACGTATTATTTAAAGTAAGACGGGAATAAGACTATTCCCGTCTTTTACCCTAATAAAACCCTAAACCAGCAAAACTCTTTATCATATATTTTTCAGATATTTTTAAGGATATTTTCAGTTGGGTAAAAAGCCAATACTATGCCAAAACATTAAACTGTGGATAACTAGGCTGACATTTAGCCCTGCTGCGGCTTTCATGGTAAATACCCTCGTATTATTACTACTATTCAAGGCATAATTTGATAGAATGCTTAATACAAAATCAGCGCTAATGAAGCCCTCTATTTTCCTACCTTTGCACACTTATTACACGTACAGATTGAAGAAAGAATTATATGAGTGTTAAATACACAGAATACCAGCAACTTAACCTTCCTTCCATCAGCGAAGAGATATTGGCCAAATGGAAAAAGGAAAACACATTTGAAAAGAGTGTAGAGCTCAGGGAGGGAAAAACGCCCTTTGTTTTTTACGAAGGCCCTCCAAGCGCCAATGGCATGCCCGGTATTCACCACGTTATTTCAAGAACATTAAAGGACCTGGTTTGCCGCTACAAGACCATGCAGGGCTTTCAGGTAAAACGCAAGGGCGGATGGGATACCCATGGCCTGCCTATTGAACTGGGCGTTGAAAAAGAACTGGGCATAACCAAAGAAGACATCGGCACTAAAATATCCGTAGAGGATTATAATAAGAAGTGCCGCGAAGTGGTGATGCGTTTTAAAGATAAGTGGGACGACATCACGCAAAAAATGGGCTACTGGGTTGACCTGAACAATCCCTATGTAACTTTTGAGAATAATTATATAGAAACGCTTTGGTGGTGTTTGAGTGAACTATATAAAAAAGGCTATCTCTATGAAAGCGTAAGCATTCAGCCTTACTCTCCTGCTGCAGGAACCGGTTTATCAAGTCATGAATTAAACCAGCCCGGGACGTACAAGGATGTGAAGGATACGAGTGCGGTAGCGATGTTTAAGGCAATTAAAAATGAAAAATTAAAAATTAAAAATGTTGATGGCGAGCTGTTCTTCCTGGCATGGACGACCACGCCCTGGACATTGCCATCAAATCTTGGATTGACAGTCGGGCCAAACATTGATTATGTGCTGGTACAAACATTTAACCCATATACGCATCTGCCTGTCAACGTAATTCTTGCCAAAGCACTAATTGGAAAATATTTCAAACCTGAGGGTGAAAACGGCGACTTTGATAACTATAATGCCGAAATAAAATTATTACCCTGGAGAATATTAAGTGAATTTAAAGGCAAAGACCTGGAAGGAGCATCCTACGAACAACTCCTGCCCTGCAATTCGAACACGTTAGAAAAAATACAGGAGATCACCCCCGGCGCCCAGCCATTCCGTGTTATCCTGGGCGATTTTGTTACCACCGAAGATGGTACCGGCATTGTACATACTGCTCCAGCCTTTGGTGCAGATGACTTCAGGGTTGGACAAAAAAATAACCTGGGTATTTTAACCCTGGTTGATAAGCAGGGAAAATTTGTAGAAGGCATGGGTGAATTCAGCGGTCGCTATGTTAAGAATTATAAAGATGAAAAGGATTATGTGGATGTGAACGTGGACATCTCTGTTAAACTTAAGAAAGAGAACCGGGCTTTTAAGGTTGAAAAATACGAACACAATTATCCCCATTGCTGGCGTACTGATAAACCCATCATCTATTACCCACTTGATGCCTGGTTCATTAAAACCACCGCAGTAAAAGACCGTATGGTGGAACTGAACAAGACCATCAACTGGAAACCCGCAAGCACCGGCACGGGCCGTTTTGGTAACTGGTTGGAGAACATGGTGGACTGGAACCTGAGCCGCAGCCGCTTTTGGGGAACACCGTTACCCATCTGGAAAACGGAAGACGGAGAAGAAGAAAAATGTATTGGAAGTATTGAGGAACTGAATAATGAAATAAAGAAAGCTGCTGAAGTATTGGGTGGTGACACAAACAAGCATTACCTGCATGAAGGTATCCTTGATCTTCACAAACCTTATGTGGATGACATTATGTTGGTCAGCGATTCCGGTAAATCAATGAAAAGGGTTCCCGACCTGATCGATGTTTGGTTCGACAGCGGCGCCATGCCCTATGCCCAATGGCATTTCCCTTTTGAAAATAAAGAAACATTCAAACAGAATTTTCCGGCTGATTTTATTGCCGAGGGCGTTGACCAGACAAGAGGTTGGTTCTATACTTTACATGCTTTAGGTGTTTTACTTTTTGATTCTGTTGCCTACAAAACGGTTGTAAGTAATGGCCTTGTACTTGATAAGAACGGCAACAAAATGAGCAAACGCCTGGGCAACGTGGTTGATCCCTTTGCAACCATCAACAGTTTTGGTGCCGATGCAACCCGTTGGTACCTCATCACCAATGCATCACCCTGGGACAGTTTGAAGTTTGATGCAGAAGGTATCAAGGAAGTACAACGCAAATTTTTCGGCACCCTTTACAACACGTACCAGTTTTTTGCCCTGTACGCCAATGTGGATGGATTTGCATTCAAAGAAAAATACATCCCGGTAAAAGACAGGCCTGAGATCGACCAATGGATATTATCCTCATTAAATTCTCTCATAAAAGATGTTCAGCAGAATTTTGATGATTATGAACCCACACAGGCTGGCCGTGCCATCGAAGATTTTGTAGATGCTCACCTGAGCAACTGGTATGTGAGGCTCTGTCGCCGCCGTTTCTGGAAAGGCGAATACGAACATGATAAGATCTGTGCTTACCAGACCTTGTATGAATGTTTAGAGACATTGAGCAAACTGATGGCGCCTGTTGCCCCGTTCTTTGCCGACTGGTTATTCAATAACCTGAATAATGTTTCCAATCGCTTTGCAAACGGGTCGGTACATCATACCGATTTCCCAAAACCCGAGGCATCGGTAATTGACATCGACCTGGAAAAAAGAATGCAACTGGCACAGGATACTTCTTCGTTGATATTATCACTGCGCAAAAAAGTGAACATCAAGGTAAGGCAACCATTGCAGAAGGTCTTTATCCCGGCATTGGATTCAACGATGGCTTCCCGGATCAAAAAAGTGGAAGAGATCATCAAAGCCGAAACAAATATCAAGGAGGTGGACATACTTGGCGCCGAGAATGATTTCATCAAGAAAAAGGCAAAAGCCAATTTCAAAACCCTGGGTAAAAAACTGGGGCCAAAAATGAAATGGGCTGCAGAACAAATTGCCGGGTTTGACAACACAACCATTGATAAAGTACTGGAGAACGAATACATTCTTAACCCGGGATATGCAGCTGCAGGGGAAGAGCCGATTAGCATTACTTCGGAAGACCTGGAAGTATCTACAGATGAGATACCCGGTTATGAGGTAGCTGTAAAAGGACAGTTAACAGTGGCTTTAGATATAACAATTACAGGTGATTTGAAGAAAGAAGGCGATGCCCGGGAATTCGTTAACCGTATTCAAAACATACGCAAGGACAGTAATTTCAATCTTACCGACAGGGTGGATGTGCAGGTGTTGGAAAATGGCGGGCTGCAACCCTCCTTAATTCAATATAAAGACTATATTTGCGCCGAAATTCTGGCTGATTCACTGGCATTTTTGCCGGTTCTAGATACCGGTACCGAAATTGAAGTGAATGACATATCATTAAAAGTGAACGTACTTAAAAAAGGATAATAGTATGGCAACAAAAAAGAAAGCGGCTAAACCTGCTGCTAAAAAACCAGCAAAGCCCGTTAAAAAATCTGCCCCGGCTAAAAAGACCGCTCCTAAAAAAGCAGTTGCCAAAAAGCCTGTTGCTAAGAAACCGGTAGCCAAAAAGCCGGCAAAAGCAGCCCCTAAAAAGGCAGCTCCTGTAAAAAAACCTACTAAACCCATTGCGAAAGCAGCAGCCAAAAAAACAGCAGTTAAACAACCTATGAAAAAGAAGATCGAGGTAAAAAAGCCGGCAGCCAAGGCGGCTCCGGTTAAAAAAGCCCCTGAAAAGGTACAGCAACCCTTAAAAGCAAAAGACATTAAGATCACCCCGGCAAAACCAGTTGTTTTGCCAAAGATCAATACCAAAACATCCCGCAAATACCAGCCTGATTTTACCAGGTCAGTACTTGATCAGCCGGTAAACGATCCCGGGGCTCCGATCGTAAGATACAGCGATGCCGACCTGGCCGAATTCCGGGAACTCATCCAGCGCAAGCTTGAATCTGCAAAAAAAGAACTGGCTTACCTGCAGGGACTGATCACCCGTAAGGACGAAACCGGTGGCGATATGGATGATAGCCGCTACATGACCATGGAAGACGGAAGCATCAGTATGGAAAGAGAACAACTGAGCCAGATGGCCAGCCGCCAGATCACATTCATCGATCACCTGGAAAAAGCCCTGATGCGTATTGAGAACAAGACCTATGGTATTTGCCGTGTTACCGGTAAACTGATCGATAAAGCCCGTTTACGTGCCGTACCACATGCCACCCTGAGCATTGAAGCTAAGATGGGAGCGGTGAAATAATTAAGAATTAAAAATTCAAAATTTATAATGGAGGATGATTGATTTCATCCTCTTTTTTATTCTATAAACTTTGTGAACCTTTGCTGCTCCGTGTCTTTGCGGTTAAAATGATCTTATGTTTAAAAAATTAAGAACAGTAATCTACTATGTACCCGATCTGCAAAAAGCAAAAGACTGGTACATCAACCTTACCGGTATTCAACCTTATTTTGATGAGCCCTTTTATGCAGGATTTGATTTTAATGGCTGTGAACTGGGCCTGCATCCGCAGGATGAGACCGTTACCATCGGAAACCAGACAGTAAGCCATTGGGCGGTGGATGAAATAGAAAAATGTGTTCAGAGATCAGTTGAGCAGGGTGCAACTGTTTTATATGATACGTCAGATGTAGGTGGAGGAATTAAAGTAGCTACCGTTATTGATCCCTGGGGAAATGCAGTGGGATTGATCGAAGGCGCCTGAAAGACAAGATACGGCGGGATACAGGATCCAAGATACCTGATACTGAACGATCCATCTTTTATCAGGCATCCTGCATCGGTCTTATTTCACTTCCTGCATATCCACCAGCCTTTTATAAAAACCATTCTGTGAGATCAGCGAATCATGTGTTCCTCTTTCTACGATCTCGCCTTTCTGCAATACAATGATCTCATCGGCATGACGGATGGTACTGAGCCGGTGTGCAATCACAATACTCGTCCGGTTGCTCATCAGGTTATCAATAGCATCCTGCACCAGCCGCTCGCTTTCGGTATCCAAAGAAGATGTTGCTTCATCCAATATTAATATCGGCGGATTCTTAAGTACTGCCCTGGCGATGGTCATGCGTTGGCGTTCGCCGCCACTGAGTTTGCTTCCCCGGTCGCCGATATTGGTATTGTAGCTATCTTCTTTCTGTACAATAAATTCATGCGCATTGGCAATCTTTGCTGCCGCTTCTATTTCTGCCGGCGTTGCATTGCTCATACCCAATGCGATGTTGTTCGCAATGGTATCATTGAAGAGGATAGGTTCCTGGGTAACAATGCTCATTAAATTACGCACCGAATGCAGTGAGTAATCCTTTATGTTAACCCCGTCGATCAGTAATTCGCCACTGCTTACATCATGAAAGCGTGGTACCAGGTCGGCCAGGGTACTTTTACCGGCGCCGCTGCTTCCAACCAATGCAACGGTCTTTCCTTTTTCTATTTTAAGGTTGATATTTTTCAGTATGTCAACATCCTCATATTTAAATCCTACATTTTTAAATTCGATGGTGCTGTTGAAGGTTTCGGCTTTTATCCCGTTCACATTATCATCCACCGTTACAGGAGCCTTTAATACTTCCTCGATCCTTTCAATGGCTGCTGAACCTTTTTGCATATTGCTGAATGCCGTGGATATGGATTTAGCAGGATCAATGATGTTATAGAATAAACCCATGTAGGCAAGGAATGTAGCCCCATCCAGGGCGATCCCCTTTGATAAGACCAGCTTACCGCCAAACCATAAGATACCTGAAAATATGGCTACGCCCATCATCTCACTCATTGGCGAAGCCAGGTCTTTCCGGTAACCGACCTGGTTGCGGGCGTCTTCCCAATCGGTGCTTACCCCATAGAATTTATTACGCAACATGGCTTCTACATTAAATGCTTTTATAACCCGCAGCCCCCCCAGTGTTTCTTCAATGATAGAAATGGTTTCGCCGGCTTTGATTGCGATCCTGCCTGATTGCCTTCTTAAGGAACGGCTTAGCCGGCCGATTACAAAACCCATCACGGGAATACACAATAAGATCAACCCGGTGAGTAAGGGACTGATATAAAAAAGAACGGTTAAATTAATGAGGATGGTGAGGGGATCCCTTACCCAGCCTTCCAATGTTCCTACTACCGAGCCCTCTACTTCACCTACGTCGTTGGTGATGCGGCTCATCAGGTCGCCCTTGCGTTGTTCGGTAAAATATCCAATGGGCAATTGAAGTATCTTATTATACAGGTCAACCCTGAACCGGGTGACAATGCCGTTCTTTATCGGGCCCATTGCCCGGTAGGATAAATAAAGGAACAGGTTCTTTAAGGCGATGGATATAATAATAAGTATGCAGATCATCCCCAGCGCATGTACCGGGTCACTGGTATTGATCAGGCCTCCCAGTTGTTCTTTTATCCAGTGCATAACCCCCACATCAGGTTTTTTGGCCACATCGGGTATGGCATCCTGTTTAAAGATCAGGTTCATGAAGGGCGCCAGCATGCCAATAGAAACAATAGAAAATAAAATAGAAAGGAAAATCGTCACAAAGTACCAGGCGATGGAAGTTTTGTATTTTCCCAGGTAACCAAAAACCCTTGAATATCGTTTCATGTTAATAAATCGGTGTAGAAACGGCAAAGTAACTAATTTTACATCGATTAAAACGTAAACATCATGTTGGAAGGCAAAAGACAAAAACAGGTGGCGGGGTTGCTGAACAAGGAACTGAGTGATATTTTTCAGCGGCTGGGACTATCCATGATGGATGGCGGCATGATATCCATATCATCGGTAAAGATCACACCCGATCTTTTTGATGCAAGGATATACCTGAGTTTTTTTAAAGTGGCAGACAGTTTTGCAGCCTTGAAAAAAATCGAAGAGCGGAGCTGGGAAATAAAAAAAGAACTGACCGAACGGGTACGCCACCAGCTACGCAGCATGCCCAAACTCACTTTTTATATTGATGACACCCTGGACTATGTTGATAAGATGGAACAGCTTTTTAAAGACATAAAAAAAGAAAATGGTTCATAGTTTATGGTTCATAGTTCATGGATCACAAACAGATCCGGAACTACTATCAACCATGAACTATTAACCATGAACCCACACCATGTACTTAACTTTTGCGTGGCGATACTTCAGAGCAAAAAAAAGTGCCAATGCCATCAACATCATTGCATGGGTAACCGTGGCGGTTATTGCATTTGCAACTTGCTGCCAGGTGTTGGTGCTGAGCGTTTTTAACGGATTTGAAGACCTGGTGAAATCTCTCTACTCTTCTTTTTATACAGATATAAAAGTATTGCCCGCCACCGGAAAAACATTTTTACTTACTGCCGGACAGATCGCTTCGCTTAAAAAATTCCCTTCGGTTGAAAATCTTTCGCTGGTTGCAGAAGAGAAAGCACTTTTAAAGAACCAGGATGCCCAAACCGTAGTTTACCTGAAAGGGGTGGACGATAATTATGCAAACGTGAGCGGCATTGCAGCCAAAACGAACCGGGGTCGTTATTTTACCGGCACCACCGATGATCCGAAATTGGTAGCCGGTTCGGGTATTCAAAATGCAGTTGCCATTAATGTTAACCCGGCTTTGCCTTCAGATCCGCTTACTGTTATCCTGCCAAAAAAGAACAGCCTGAACAATGATCCCCTGCAATCACTGAGTGAAGGAACTTTGAAAGCATCGGGTGTTTTTACCATCCAGCAGGAATTCGATGACCGGTATGCCATTACCAATATCGGTTTTATAAAACAGCAAATGGGTTTTTCCGACGATGAATACAGTGCGGTTGAAATTAAACTGAGAGAGAAAACAATCCCGGAAGAAGAAAAAAATAAACTTGCCTTGCTGTTAGGCAATGGTTATAAAGTTCAGACGAAGTATGAACAGAACACCAGCCTTTACAATACCATGAAACTGGAGAAGTGGGCCATCTATGCCGTGCTCACGCTCATATTGATCATTGCGGCGTTCAATATGATCAGTGCATTGACGATGCTGGTGCTTGAAAAAAAGAAAGACATCAGCGTTTTGCAAAGCATGGGGGTGAACAAACCGGGTATCCTGAAAATATTTTTAAGCGAAGGTTTATTGCTGGGTTGTATTGGAACAATAGCCGGCATCTCCATGGCCACAATCATCTGCCTGCTGCAGGTTAAATTTAAATTGGTAAAATTACAGGGCGGGTCTTTCCTGCTTGATTACTTCCCGGTAAAACTCATTGTCACCGATTTTTTACTGGTAGCCCTCACTGCCACTGCCATTGCTTTTGCAGCCGCCTGGTTTCCGGCAAGAAAAGCCTCCAGCCAGCATTTTGAATTGAGGTAGTCTTTGTTTAATAATCACCCAGTGTTTCGGGTAATTGTGCCAGGGCCTTTTGTAACTGTTCATCATTGGGTGCAATGCCATGCCATTCATGGCTTCCTTCCATGAAGTCGATGCCTTTACCCATTTCTGTCTTCATCAGGATCACAATGGGTTTCCCTTTTCCAACAAATGTTTTTGCATTGTTCAGCCCGGCTACTACGGCATCCATGTCGTTGCCATCCATTTCAAGTACCTGCCAGTTAAATGCTTCAAACTTTGCCCGCAGGCTGTCGAGGGCCATTACCGATTTGGTGGGCCCGTCAATTTGTTGCCCGTTCCAGTCAATGGTGGCGATCAGGTTATCCACCTTTTTATGTGCCGCAAACATAATGGCTTCCCAATTCTGGCCTTCATCCAGCTCGCCATCGCCATGTAATGAATAAACAATGTTATTGTCATTATTAAGCTTTTTGGTGAGGGCGGCTCCAACTGCCACACTCATCCCCTGCCCGAGCGACCCGCTGGCTATTCGAACGCCGGGCAAATGCTCATGCGTTGTAGGGTGGCCCTGCAGGCGGCTGTTGATCTTCCGGAAAGTACTTAATTCCTGAACAGGAAAATATCCGCTTCGTGCCAGTGTGCTGTAAAAAACCGGGGAGATATGGCCGTTGCTCAGGAAAAACAGGTCTTCCCCAATGCCGTCCATTTTAAACTCGGGATTGTGCTTCATTACGCTGAAATAAAGTGCGGTAAAATACTCCGTACATCCCAGGGAACCGCCCGGGTGGCCGCTTTGAACGGCGTGAACCATACGTACGATATCCCTGCGGATCTGGGTGGCAGTGTCTGTTAGGTTACTCATTTGGAAGATTAAATTTGTATTACGTTATGATATAAAATCAAACAGTTAAGGCCCGGGATAAACTGCTCTCCTACAGGGCAATTCCGGGTTGCAAACCTACTTTAAAATTCCGGGCGCACAAAGTGAAAAAATGCGGGTATCGAAATAGTTGATAATAAGTTTACAATTTATTCGTTATTTGCATACCAATATCGGGAAAGCCATTTCAAAAAATATAGTCTCCCGGTAGTATTTTTCAGGCAACCCTTTTGTGATAAGTTGTGTCTAATTAAATGTGTTTTAGTTTTTATTCTAAAAACATATTCGATACTTTTGCCTTATATCCGTTTTATGAAGATTTAAACTTACAGAATGTATAATATCTTACTTAGTGCGGCACTTGCTTTTTTGATCACATTTTTTGCGATACCCGTCATCATACAGGTTGCCAAGGATAAAAAACTTTTTGACGAACCCGATGAGCGGAAAGTGCACAAGACCGTCATCCCTACTTTAGGCGGCCTCGGTATTTTTGCCGGTTTCATCATTGCCACGCTGATGGGTGTTCCTTCTTCCGTTACCTCCGAGCTTCAGTATTTTGCAGCGGCAGCCACGGTTATTTTTTTCCTGGGTATCAAAGACGACATATTGGTCTTATCGGCCAGTAAAAAATTCATTGGCCAGCTCATTGCAGCTGGTATCATCATTAAATTTGGCGGAATCCAGATAACCAATATGCACGGCTTTTTAGGTGTACATGAAATACCTCACATTGCCAGCATCGTGTTATCCATCTTTACCATTATCGTGATCACAAATTCATTTAACCTCATCGATGGTGTAGATGGACTGGCCGGAAGCCTTGGCTTACTGACCACGCTGGTTTTTGGTGCTTATTTTTTCTATGCCGGGCAATTAACGTATGCCGTAATGGCTTTTGCGCTGGCAGGCAGCACCATCGGATTTTTACTTTACAATTTTTCTCCGGCGAAAATATTTATGGGAGATACGGGCTCGCTGTTGCTTGGCCTTATTAATTCCATCCTGGTAATTAAATTCATCAATGTAGCTGGCAACCCGGTTTCAAATCTGCCGATAGAAGCTGCGCCTGCAATAGGATTTTCCATACTGATGATCCCCTTGTTTGATACACTTCGTGTTTTTGCATTGCGTATCCTGGACCGGCGTTCACCGTTCAGTCCGGACAGAACCCATGTACACCATTTCTTACTTGACCTTGGTATGAGCCACCGCATGGTTACCATTACCTGCGTGTCTGTTAATATGGCTTTCATCGCCATGGCTTTTTTTCTCCGCAATTTAGGTACAACCACCGTAATAGGAATCCTGCTGGTATCGGCCTTTATTTTTATCGGCGCCATCTATTACAGCCGGCCTAAGAATAAGAGTCTTGTTAATGAAAATATTTCCAGTGCAGAGGTTATCAAATCTCACAAGATCCTTAAACTGGCATCTGAAGCGGTAGAAGCCGAATAGCTTTCCATAACCGCTCTTCCATTTAATTTAACAGTATATCCCTGCTGATTTTACAGATCCCTGCTATTCAACTTCTGTAATGACATTAGTTTTTTATAGCTTTGCGGCAATTAATGAAATACAGTTATGTCAGAAGAAACTAAAATGATTCTCAGCGATACCGAAGCTTCCATGAACAAGGCACTCGACCACCTGGAGGCAGAGCTGTCTAAAATACGTGCCGGCAAAGCAAATCCTTCTATGCTCGACGGGATCATGGCCGATTATTATGGAAACCCTACCCCCATTAACCAGGTTGCAAATGTTTCAGCCCTGGATGCCCGGACCATTTCGGTTCAGCCCTGGGAAAAAAATATGCTGCAACCGATAGAAAGAGCGATCACCATGGCGAATATTGGTATTAACCCGCAAAACGACGGTAATACCATACGCCTGTTCCTCCCTCCCCTCACAGAAGAAAGAAGAAAGGAACTTGTTAAAAAATGTAATGGCGAAGGCGAACACGCAAAAGTGGCCGTGCGGAACATACGCCGAGACAGCATTGAGCACATAAAAAAATTACAGAAAGACGGATTGAGTGAAGATGCTGCCAAGGATGCGGAAGATGATATTCAGCAAACCACCAATAAATATATCGCTCTGGTTGAAAAACACCTTGCATCAAAAGAAAAAGAAATAATGGCTGTATAAAGGATCCTGGTCCCCGGCACCCGTTATGCCCTGCTGCGTTCTTTATTTATTAATCATATCTGCCAAAACATGTTTCAACAGGCAATAGAAAAAGTGTTGCAGTTCACCCGCCCGCTGCACAGCATTTCCCGAACCTACAGCGGATTGGTATTACCTGGCAGTTCCACTTTCTTTTTTGTAAACGATCATGGCGTTGCTGTTACCTGTAAGCATGTAGCGGAAATGATTCCCGCTGCGGAAAACATCAGCCGGCATTTCCAGAAGTTCAAGGCCGAACTGAATGCAATTCCGAAGGACACTAAGTTCAAACGGAATTTGCAGGGACTTGAATTGAAGTATAAATATTTTCCGGAAACAACGATACAACTTAAGAACAATTTTCTCAATTCCTTTGATACCATCCGGGAAATAACCTGTCACAGCCATCCAACACTTGACCTGGCCATTCTTGAGTTCAAAGGTTTCAATAAAATATTTTACACTTCCCATGCAAGTTTTATCAAAGACAGCAGCAAGATAAAACAGGGCATGTCGTTATGCCGGATCGGTTATCCTTTTCCCGAATTCAGCAATTTCAGGCATAACCCTGACACCGATGATATTGAATGGACAAACACCGGCAATCCAAATTCCCCGTCTTTTCCGATTGATGGTATTGTAACAAGATTTGTTGCCGACCAGGTGAACAACGGCATAACCGGAATTGAGATGAGCACCCCCGGGTTAAGAGGACAAAGCGGCGGACCGTTATTTGACAGCAACGGAACCGTTTACGGAATGCAGTTTGCCACCAAGCATTTACACCTTGGTTTTGATGTGAAAGACATCGACATCATCAATAACGGGAAGAAGAGCAGGGTTTCCAACAGCCCGTTCCTGCACGTGGGCATCTGTGTGCATGCAGATAAGATAAAGGACTTTTTAAGAGAGAAGAATATTTCTTTTACGGAGGCAGATTAATGCGGTGATTTATTCTGAAGTTTTCCTGTTTGCAATATATACCCCCGAAAGAATAATGGCCAGGCAGGTAAATTGTTTCCAGCCCACTTCTTCGCCATATATCAATCCCCAGAAATTGGCAACAACCGGTATGCCGTAAGTAACCATGGAAGCAAATACGGCGCCTGCTCTTTTCACCAGCATATAGAATATGATGGAAGCTACGGCCGTACCCATGATTCCCAAAACGGCCGAAGCAGCCGTGGAATACAGCACGGTTCCTTCCGTAAGCGGTAAACCAAAATAACCCGTTGCTGCCAGAACGATCAAAGCAGGTATGGCATTTAAACTGAGCGCCACCGCAGCGATCTGCAACGACCCGATGTTATGCAGGTGCCGGTGTACCATATTTACATTGATGCCGTAAAAAATAGTAGCCAGTACGATATAACTTATATACAACAGGTTTTGATTGTCCTGCATATGCCCCTTACTGAAAAGCAATAAAAGACTCCCGGTAAACGAAAGGATGATACCCATCACTTTGTTGGTGGATGTTTTACTTTGAAAGAACAAAGCTCCCATTATTATTACAAAAATGGGCGTGAGTGAATTCAACGTGCCGGCCAGCGCACTGTCTATTCCTTCTTCGGCAATACAGAATAAATACGCAGGCAATAAACTGCCGAATAAGCCGGAAAGAAAGATGATGCTGATCTTGTCTTTGGGAATACGGCGAAAGTATTTGATTGCTGTTGGCAGCAACACAAGCCCTGAAAATACGATACGCAGTGATGCTACCTGGTAAGCTGAAAGGCTTTTCAGCCCTTCCTTCATCAGGATGAAACTGCTGCCCCATATAATGGAAAGGGCAATAAAAATGAACCAGTTTAAAAATCCTTTGTGCAAGCAGTGAGATTTTAATGGCGCAAAGTTGCTGTATTTAGTTTGAATTAATTGTCCGCCGGTCAACAAATTCCATATCCCGAAAAATGGTTTTGCTCCGGATAGTTTATTATGCTAAATTTAATATACGCTTACCGGTTATTTATTTTTAACCTTTAAAACTAACAAAATGGGATTCATTAAAGAATTTAAGGATTTTGCCATGAAAGGCAACCTGGTAGACATTGCCGTTGCTTTTGTAATGGGCGGTGCTTTTGGCAAAGTGGTCACTTCTTTTACAGAAGGAATTGTTGCTCCTCTCATTGGGATGATCGGTGGTGCAGATTTAAGTAAAAATGTATTTGTACTCAAAAAAGCCATTACCGAAGTTAAAGATGCGTCGGGGGCAGTAATAACACCAGGCGCTGCTGAAGTTGCATTAAAATGGGGCGATTTTGTAACGGCAATCATAAACTTTATCATTGTTGCATTTGTAATGTTCCTGGTCATTAAAGCCATCAATAGCATGAAGAAAAAGCAGGAAGAAGCTCCTGCCGGGCCTTCTTCTACCGACGCCCTGCTGATGGAGATTCGGGATTCATTGAAAAAATAATTTTCTCACCTGTCAGCAGCCATGGCTGCTGACAGGTTTTCTAAAACCCCATATTATGAAAACAATACTCTCTGCCGCATTGCTGCTGGCAACACTATTTTGCTATTCCCAGGACCCTACCGTGAAGGACCTTAAAAACGATGCCTCAAAATCAATTGCCAAAGATCCAAAAGACACTACTCAAAAAAAATGGAAACTGGGAGGTTTGTTCAACCTCAACATTAATGAAGGTTCATTAAGTAACTGGTCGGCAGGGGGAGACAAATTTTCTTTCTCACTGAATGCTTACCTCAATGTTTTTGCATTTTATAAGAAAAATAAAAGTTCCTGGGACAATAACCTGGACCTTGCCTACGGTATTGTGAACACCACCAGCCTCGGCTCCCGCAAAGCAAGCGACCGGATAGATTTCCTCACCAAGTATGGTTATGCAATATCGCCCAAATGGAATGCGGCCGCACTGTTTAACTTACGCACTCAGTTTGCAAAGGCTACGCCTATTCAAAAACGGTGGCCGGGTTAGATACGTCGACCGTTACCTCAAGGTCATTTGCCCCGGCATATATCCTGTTGTCTTTAGGGTTTGATTATAAACCGAATAACGACCTCTCCGTTTTTATTTCGCCACTTACTGAACGCTGGGTGATCGTATCAGACAGGTTAATAGCCCCGCTTTTTGGACTAGATTCGGGAAAGAGCTCAAAAAATGAGCTGGGCGCTTTTGTATCGGTAAATTATTCAAAAAAACTCGGCAGCAGTTTTACTTACAAAACAAAACTTGATCTTTTTTCCAACTACAAACAAAAACCGCAGAACGTTGATATTTTCTGGTCGAACGTAGTCACAGCCAAAATAACAAAGTACATCAATTTTTCTTTTAATCTGGATATGATCTACGACGATAATACGCAGAATGTGAACCCTGCCAAAGGTCCTGCACCACAATGGTTACAACTGATGGGAATCGGCTTTGCATATAATTTTTCAAAAAAGTAATTTCGGTTTTTTAACAATTGTTTTATCCCCTTTAAGTAAAGATCTGTCCGGACCGTTAAGACCTGTTAACATTCTTCAGGTGGCATTTTTATTTATTTTTGCCGCATGATAAAACCCATTGTTACTGTTCTTACAGCAGTAACCTTTTTATTTTCAGCCCGGGCACAAGACCCTTCCTTACGGGAATTTCAAAAAGTAGCTTTTAAAGAACTGAAGCTGCCCGAAAAAGACGGATGGCAAAAGGCAGGCACTTTCATTGTCAATGTTCAGCAGGGTGCTTTACGAAACTGGGTAAGCGGTGGCGAACAAAATACCCTTGGCGTTGCCACCCTTTTTAACTACAACCTGAATTACAAAAAAGGAAAACATTCCTGGAATAACTATTTCGATATTGCCCTGGGATTTCAAAATGCCAGCAGTTTTGGCCAGTTCCGGAAAACGGATGACCGCATCGACATCACCACCAAATATGGCTACCAGTTCTCACCAAAATGGTACACGGCCCTGCTTGTAAATTTCAATACCCAGGCATTAACCGGGTATAATTATACCGATACCGCCAATAATAAGATCTCCGGTTTTCTCACACCGGGTAAGATCATCGTTTCTGCCGGGATCGATTTCAGGCCGGATAAAACCTTCAGCCTGTTCGTTTCGCCCATAACCACCCGCCTGATCTTAAAAAACGATAGCGATTTTTATACCGAGGATAAATTCGGTGTTCCTCCCAATAAAAGATCGTATACCGAGCTCGGTGCTTTTGCCACCGCAAAGTTTACAAAAGGCTTTGCCAAATGGGCCCGTTATACCGGCCGACTAGACCTTTTCAGCAATTACAAAAGAAGCCCGGAGAATGTGGATGTATTTTTTACTAACCTGCTCAGCCTTAAATTCAATAAATGGCTGGCCACGAATATCAGTGCTGATATTGTATATGACGATGATATTTTAAAAAGAACCCAACTGAAAGAAGTACTGGGTATCGGACTTACTGTAAAACTTTAGCCGGTTTTATCCACATCAGGCAGCGAAACACTTTGCAGAAGCCTTATTTTGTCAACAAATCAATACATTTGCCATCCCCTGCAAGGGGGCAGATTTTGTTATACCAATCAAGATAGAAGAACGTGAATAATACCACTTACCAGATAAAACTTGACCAGTTTGAAGGACCATTTGACCTGCTCCTGTTTTTTATTGAACGGGACGAACTGGATATATACAACATCCCTATTACCCGGATCACAAACGATTTTTTGGACTTTATACATAACAGTGAAAAACTGAACATCGAGCTGAGCAGCGAATTTATTCTTTTCATAAGCACCCTCATGCGCATCAAGGCCAAAATGCTGCTGCCCCGTAAGGAACTGGATGCCGATGGCAATGAAATTGATCCGAGGCAGGAGCTGATCAACAAGATCCTCGAATACAAACGATTTAAGGAAGCCGCCGCTAAAATGGCTGAGATGGAAGCCTTGCGCCAATTGATGGTTAAGCGTGGAAACCTGCAGAAAGAGATCTCACAGATCGGGGAAGAAGCGGGTGAAGGAACCGAGATACAGGCAGTAACTCTTTTCAAACTGATGAAGGCCTTTGAAAAAGTGATCCACAAACTGCAGGAACGTAATAACAAGCCGGTTCATACCGTGGTACGCTACAACTATACCATGGAAGAAAGCCGCGAATATATGCTCAACGCCTGCCGCACCGAAAAGACCGTTTCGTTTGAAAAGATATTTGACGTATGCGAAAACCGCATACATGCGATCTTCCTTTTTCTTTCACTCTTGGAACTCGTGCAGCAACGTTTCATGAGTTTGCTCACCGGTGAAGGCAGAAATAATTTCATTGTGGAATGGAATGAGAACCGGGAAGAAGATGTTGCCGGAACTGACCTCTTCCCCGATGAGGGGCCCACTGCTCTCAACTAAATCCTTTCCCCGCAAAACGGGGATTTTTTTTTGACATGGTCAGACGAGACGTCAGACCATGTCAAAAAAACCGTCGTTCTTTTCCCTATTTTGTCAGGAATGAGATTGGTATCATATTTGATGTTTAAACATTGAATTTAAAAACACGATCATGAAAACAACAGTATACAGAGCAGCAGACAGGGGAACCGCCGATTATGGCTGGTTAAAGCCCAATTACTATTTCAGTTTTGCCCAATACCACGATCCCTCCAAAGTTCATTTTGGTTTATTAAGGGTATTGAATGATGACTTCGTGGCCGGCGGTGGTGGTTTTCCTACACACCCGCACGATAACATGGAAATTGTTACCATTCCGTTTACCGGTGCATTGCAGCATAAGGACAGTACGGGTGGAAACGGTGTGATAAAAGCCGGTGACATCCAGATCATGAGTGCAGGAACGGGCGTGCAGCATTCGGAATTCAATGAATCAAAAACAGAGCCCGTGACCTTATTCCAGGTATGGATATTTCCTAAGGTGAGGAACATCAAACCACGTTATGATCAACGGACATTTGACATCAATGAAAGAGTAAACAAATGGCAGATCGTTGTTTCGCCGCAGGAGGCCGATAATGCTTTATGGATAAACCAGGATGCCCGGTTTGCCTTGACCAACCTGGATGCCGGTAAGGAAATAAATTATTCTACAGCCTTTAAAGGGAATGGTGTGTTCCTGGTTGTGATAAACGGTTCCGCAGAAGTAAACGGACAGTTGCTGGAAAGAAGAGATGCCATCGCCATTTCAGAAGCGGATGATTTCAGCATCAAAGCCACAGCAAATGCCGAGCTACTCGCCATTGAGATCCCGATGAATTAAAATCAGTAATAGATCCAGAGCAAAACAGGATCCTTGCTGTGGTCAAGGTAATCCTGTAACCTGGTTAAAAATGGCGGTGAAACGGTCGGACAGCCAAGGCTCAGGCAGATATTTCCGGGATAAACCTCCCCGCTTGGTACACAATCATGGGCATGAAGCACTACGCAACGATTGAAAGCATTGCTATTCGATTCATCCAGTCCGTAGAGTTTATAAGCGAGACCAAAAGTGCCCGAGTATGGCTTGCCGACCTTGTATCTTCCCAAAGAAGTGCAATAACTATTTGACAGGTTTGAAAATACCAGTTCGCCTGCATCAGTCTGCGATCCGCTGCCATGCGTGACAAGGCCCGCCAATTCTACGGAATCTTTCTTCAGGTTATAAACAAAGAAACGCATCTTGCCCGAAGGCACCCGCATATCAATAAGGAAACAATGTGTACGGCTGAATCCATGCTCCAACACATAATCCTTTGCCTGGGCCCCTTTCAGCTTTACCCTTGAAAGAACTTCATTTGCAGCAGATCCTGTATTCGTCTTATAAGCAAAAGCTTTTGCCGGCGGGTGTTTGCTGAACTTGGGTTTGTACCAGAAAAAATAGCCAAAAGAAGATATGGCCGCAAGCAATACAAAACTGATGATGAGGATGCGCCGGGCCAGGTTCATTAAAGTTTTTGGAGACATAGACGCCTAACGAAGCTGTTTCCACAAAATTTCTGAGGCGCTGTTAAATAAAACAAAAACCCGGTTTATTCAACCGGGTCTTAAAAAATATAAAATGATTGCAGCTATTGCACTACCACTTTTGTTTCAGCTATTGCTCTTACTGCATTGGCTATTCCATTGGCATCAATACCGATCTCATCGTACAATTGTTTGGGTGTGCCGTGCTCTACCAGCCTGTCGGGGATACCCATGATCTTAACTTCAGCCTTATACCCGTGTTCATTCATGAACTCCAGTATGGCGCTGCCAAAGCCCCCCACCACGGTCCCATCTTCAACAGTTATTATCTTTTTGAACTTGCTGAATACTTCATGCAGCATTTCTTCATCCAGTGGTTTTACAAAACGCATATCGTAATGCGCCGGGTTGATACCGTCTGCTTTCAGATCCCGGATCGCAGATGCAGCAAAGTTGCCCGGGTGTCCTAATGTAAGTATCGCAATGTCCTTCCCTTCTTTTATCTTTCTTCCGGTGCCGATCTTTATCTCTTTCATCGCTGTCTTCCACTCAGGCATCACGCCTTCTCCTCTTGGATAACGAATAACAAACGGAAGGTCTGTTGATTCCAGTTGCGCCGTGTACATCAGGTTACGCAATTCGCTTTCATTCATCGGCGAACTTACCACCAGGTTAGGAATGCAACGGAAATAAGCGATGTCGTAACAACCATGATGTGTCGGGCCGTCATCTCCTACCAATCCGGCCCTGTCCAGGCAGAATATCACCGGCAATTTCTGGATCGCCACATCATGCACCACCTGGTCGTAGGCCCGTTGCATAAAAGAAGAATAGATGTTGCAGAAAACCTTCATTCCCTGCGTGGCCATACCGGCACTCAGCGTTACTGCATGTTGCTCGGCAATGCCCACATCAAATGCACGGTCGGGCATTTTTTCCATCATGTATTTCAAAGAGGAGCCGCTTGGCATAGCCGGCGTAATACCGAATATCTTTTTATTCTTTTCTGCCAGTTCAATAATAGTATGACCAAATACATCCTGGTACTTGGGTGGCTGTGGAATATCAAATACTTTCTTTTGTATCTCGCCGGTCACTTTATCAAACAACCCGGGTGCATGCCACTTGGTCTGGTCTTTCTCTGCCAGTTCGTATCCTTTTCCTTTCACTGTTTTAATATGCAGCAGTTTGGGGCCGGGAATATCTTTCAGGTCTTTTAATGTATCCACCAGTTTGGTGATGTTGTGCCCGTCTATCGGACCGAAGTAGCGAAGCTTGAGCGCTTCAAACAAATTACTGCTCATGCTCACCATTCCTTTCAGGCTTGCTTCCAGCTTGCTGGCCATACCACGGCTGAAATTCTTTCCAACAGGTAATTTGCCCAGCGCTTTCCATACGTTGTCACGCAGATCATTGTAAGTATGCGAAGTGGTGATGTCGGTCAGGTATTCTTTCAGCGCACCTACATTCGGGTCAATACTCATGCAGTTATCATTCAGAATAATAAGCACATTGCTTTTTTCAATACCCGCATGATTCATTGCTTCAAAAGCAAGGCCGGCCGTCATCGCACCATCGCCAATGATGGCAATATGCTGGCGGTCGTTCTCTCCTTTGTAGTGAGAAGCCATTGCCATACCGAGCGCTGCAGAAATGGAAGTGGAAGAGTGGCCAACGCCAAACGTATCGTATTCGCTTTCGCTTCGCTTGGGGAAACCACTCAGTCCCTTATATTTCCGGTTAGTAGGAAAATTGTCCCGGCGGCCGGTAAGTATCTTATGGCCATAAGCCTGGTGGCCAACGTCCCAAACCAACTGGTCGTAAGGAGTATTGAAAACATAATGCAGGGCAACGCTCAGTTCCACCACGCCCAGGCTGGCGCCAAAATGCCCGCCATACACACTTACCACGTCAATGATATACTGGCGCAGTTCGTCACATACCTGGTGCAGTTGTTCCCTGCTCAGTTTCTTCAGGTCCTCAGGACTGTCGATCTTGCTCAATAATGTGCCGGCTTTAATTTCCATGTTCATTTTTTGCGGGGTAAAGGTACATTTTTTTGCCTATCGGCTGATTTAAACAACTAAGAACGGCAAAAGTTCAGGTGTAGTATCCCGCCTGCATCAGGGATCAAACGTAATGATCACCACCGCATGTTTTTCAAAGCTGGAACTGAGTCTTACGTCGTATCGCTTATCGCCGGCCTGTATGATCATGATGGCCGTGTTGGGCGGAATACTGCCCGGGTCTTCAGCCTGCCTGATGATCTTTTTATTCATGTGCTGCCGGATGATTTTAATAAACTGTTTTAAGCATTGGCCTGTTGCATCATCTTTAGGATAAGATCAGGATCCGGACAGTTCTTCAGGTACCTTTCTCTTTCCGAGACACTGCACACGCCGGGGTAATCGCCTTTCTTAAACTCCATATCGTGTATCACCTGGAAATGCAGGTGTGGCGGCCAGTCGCCGTTTTCAGCAGGTTCCCCAAAATGGCCGATCACTTCTCCCCTTGTTATATACCCGCCGTCTTTTATTACCGAAATATCTTTTAAACTCAAATGGCCATAAAGCGTATAAAAGGCAACCGTCTCAAGTTGATGAAGCAAAATAATGGTAGCGCCATAATCACCAAAATTGTTATTGAAAGCAAAGCTATGCACCATGCCACCTAGTGCGGCATAAACAGGTGTGCCGGCCGGGCCCCAGATGTCGATGCCAAGATGTATGGTTCGTTCTTCGCCATTGCTGAACAACTCACTTCGCCGGTAGATCGTTCTGTTCTCATTATAACCGCCGATCCCAAATGCAGCGCCTGCATCTTTCAGTTTGTCAGTAATATACTCAGAAAATAATACCGTGTCTTCAACAACTTCAGCGGTCAGTTCCCTGTTGGCTGAAGTAAGATCAATTGGAATGATCTTGTCAGATGCCGGGTTAAACTTTATCACCGGGTGAAAAGCAGCGGCATTTTTCAGAAGGGCATTTTCCAGGTCGGTTATCATGCAATGAAGTTACCTCTTTTACCGGCCCTTTATTTTTTGCTGCAGCAATTTTTTTTCCGAGGCAGACCGGGTAAGGCGTATGGCTTCTTCAAAATAGGTGTTGGCGGTATCATGGTCTTTTAACTGGCGGTACATTTCTCCCAGGGTTGCAGGCAGCAGATAATATTCTCTGAGGGACGGAAGCTGCGCTATGGAATTGATCGCTTCGATGCATGCAGCCGGACCATGCAGTTCGCCGATCACAACAGCCCGGTTCAGTTCTACCACCGGCGACGGATTCAGCCGAAGCAGCACATCGTAATAATGAAGAATATTTTTCCAGTTGGTGGAAGCGTAGTCTACCGCAGTAGCATGTTCGTATGCGATCACCGCTTCCAGGTGGTACCTGTTTATTTCTTCTGCTGCGGCACATTCCCCGAGGTAAGAAATTCCTTTTGCGATAAGATCCCGGTTCCATTTAGAACGATGCTGTTCTTTCAGCAATAAAATATTTCCGTCGGCATCCAGCCGGGCTTCATTCCTGGATGCGGTAAAACAGATCAGCGCCATCAGGGCATGCGGACCATAGTGTTTTATCCGGGTACTGCGGCAGATCAGATCACAAAGCCGCATCGCTTCAAAGATCAGGTCGTTGCGTACCAGGTTTTCGTGGCTGGTGGAATTATATCCTTCATTGAATAAAAGATAAACTGCCATCAGCACATTATCTGCCCGGCTTTGTAATTCGGCTTCGGACGGCAGGTCGAACGAAACAGCATTATCCCTGAAACTTTGCCTGGCACGGTACAACCGTTTTTCAATATTGTCGTAACTGGTTACAAATGCCTTGGCAATTTCTGCCACACTGAAACCGCACAATGTTTTTAAGATCAGCGCTACCTGCGCTTCGGCAGAAAGAGAAGGATGGCAACAGACGAACATCATCCGCAACTGGTCATCATCGATGCTATTGGTATTAATGATCTCCTGCACCGTGGGCACCAGTGTATATTCCGACTGCAGCAGGGGCATCATGTTCTTTGAAAAAACATCCTTTCTTTTTTGCTGCCGCAACAGGTCAACCGCTTTGTTGCGGGCTGCGGTAAACAACCAGGCAGAAGGGTTTTGCGGAAGCCCGTTTATCTTCCAGCTGTTAAGGGCTTTCACCAATGTATCCTGTACCACGTCTTCGGCCATCTGTAAATTCTGCGGACCGAATAATTTGGTAAGCACGGCCACCAGCTTTCCCCATTCATGGCGAAAGAGATGCTCAACGGTTTGTTCTATTTGAGGAGAATTATCCAGGCAATTTTTTCTGCAAGTTATAGGGAAGCGTTTTCAGAAAAAAGTCCCGGTGCAAACGCCGGGACTTTGAAATTTTATTTAAGCAGGCATAGCCATTTGCTGGATCTGCCTCACTATTACTGTACCACCGTTTGCATAGTCGGGATAGTCATCGCACAGGGCAACAGCTTCATTGTAATCGGCCGCATTTACAATAAAATAGCCACCGATGATCTCCTTGCCTTCTGCAAAAGCTGCATCAGTAACGGTCTTATTCTTGCCGGTAATGATCTTGCCGGTTGGCAGCAGTGGTTCTCCGCTAACATATTTTCCGGCCTGGGCCAGTTTGTCTATCCAGGCCATCCATTTGGCCATGATCTCCTGCATTTGCTGTGCAGACGGTTGTTCGGAAGATTTTACTCCCTGAAAAATAAGCATGAACTTTTCCATAAATTCTGTTTTTAATGTTGAATGATTTTTGATAATGACGAACCAGCATTCCCAATCCGGACAAAAAAGGTAAACTTTTTTTAAAGAAATTTATTCCGGTCTTTTTTACGGCACCCAAACGGATTTTTTGTTTTGCAGGAAGGGGTATTATATTTGAGAAAATATATCAGCATGGCGCAGGATCATCCAGAAAAGGAAAGGCAGAAATTCCAGTTAGACAGGATCGCCCTTTTTTCCGATGCCGTTTTTGCCATCGCCATCACCCTGCTGGTGATTGAGATAAAAGTACCGGTGGTGAGTTACGACAGCCAGCTATTCGACAAAGAATTCAGTCTTGCACTGGATGAGATGATCCCCGAATTCATCGGATTCTTCATCAGCTTTATTGTGATCGGGAATTACTGGAGGGCCCATCATACCATTTTTGGTTATGTTACCGATTATAATCGGAGGCTCATTTCACTCAACACCTGGTTTTTGCTGAGCATCGTATGCATGCCATTTACCACAGCCATGATGAGCAAGTATATTTTTTTCAGGCCCTACGTTTTTTATTGTGTGAATGTGATGATGAGCGGACTTATCCAGCTTAGGCTGTGGCATTATATCATCAATCCTAAGAACCAGGTATCGGTGAATATACCGGTTGGAATGATCAAGTATAAAAAATACAGTGCCTGGGTGGTTATCATCTGTTTTGCTATTTCACTTTTCCTGCACCGTCTTGTGGGGCCAAACTTTGCCCGGCTCTTCCTGGCATCTATTTTTATCATCAATATTTTTACCGACCGTTATTTTATTAAGAAATACAAGCTGGGTAAGAAATATTAGAGATGAGACCTCACCCCGACCCCTCTCCTCGAGGAGAGGGAACTGGAAGATTAAAGCGAAGAATATGTTTTGCACAATTTAATATTCTTCGCTTTGTTATTAAAGAGGAGATGAAACTAGATCACCACATTGATCATCTTATTCTTTACAAAAATGATCTTCTTGGGCGGTTTGCCCTCCAGCCATTTTTGTACGATCTCATTCTGCAGCACCGCTTCTTCTACCTGCTTCTGATCAAGGTCAAGCGCTAGGTTGATGTTGGTACGAAGTTTACCATTAATTGAAACCGGGTATTCCTTGCTGCTTTCCACCAGCAATGTCGGGTTGAAGGATGGAAATTCTGCATCCAGTACAGAACCTTCGTTGCCTAGTTTATTCCAAAGCTCTTCGGCAATATGCGGCGCATAGGGTGTGAGCAGGATCAACAGTTTTTCTAAAACCTCTTTCTTGTTACATTTTGCATCGGCCAGTTCATTCACGCAGATCATGAAGGTGCTTACCGCTGTATTGAAACTGAAGCGTTCGGTATCTTCTTCGATCTTCTTAATGGTGCGATGCAATATTTTTAATTCCGCATCGGTTGCCTTGTCTTCATTCCAAACCTTTCCTTTCAGGTCGTCGTAAAACAAACGCCACAGTTTCCGTAAAAACCGATGAACACCCTCAATGCCCTTTGTATCCCATGGCTTGCTTGCTTCCACCGGGCCGAGGAACATTTCGTACATGCGGAAAGTATCGGCGCCGTATTGTTCACACAAATCAGTTGGATCAACTGTATTGTATTTTGACTTCGACATTTTTTCTGTTTCCGAACCACAAATAAACTTCCCTTCGTTATCTCGCATAAAATATGCAGCTTTAAACTCTGGTCTCCAACTTATAAGTTTCTCTGTCATTAATTCATAACCATCAACACACCATACAGGTATACGATAGTCATTTTCACGAATTTCAAAATCAGTAACAATTAGATTTTCTATAGCAAATTGTGTTCTCAGAGCTACTACGTTTAAAGTATTAATTATTTCATTTTTATCCTTTAAACTTTGATCCGCTAGAGTTTTAGAGATATAAATAAAGGGGGTAAGACTAGCTAATATTTGTGCTGAAGAGAAATTGTTTTCAATGCCAATTTTTACTTCAACCTTTGGTATGAGTTTAAATAAAAAACGACTACTCCCCTGTATCATCCCCTGATTAAGTAATTTCTTATACGGCTCATCAAAGCCGATCATACCCAGGTCGTACATAACTTTCGTCCACATGCGGCTGTACAACAAATGCCCAACGGCGTGTTCGGTGCCGCCGATGTACAGGTCAACCTGGTTCCAGTAATCGCTGGCTTTGCGGTCGCAGAACGTTTTGTTGTTGTGCGGATCCATGTAGCGCAAAAAATACCAGCTGCTGCCTGCATAGCCGGGCATGGTAGAAGTTTCCCGCCTTCCTGTTGGCGTATTGATCCAGTCGATAAGGTTTGCCAGCGGCCCTTCGCCGCTTGGGCCGGGACCGTATTTATCAACGTGCGGCAGTTCAAGCGGCAGTTCTGCTGCATCTAATGGTATGGCAATGCCATCGCTCCATACGATAGGGAATGGTTCGCCCCAATAGCGCTGGCGGCTGAAGCCTGCATCACGCATACGGTAATTCACTTTGCGTTTGCCAATGCCCAGTTCTTCTATCTTATTTATTGCAATGCCGATGGCATCTTTCATCAGCAGCCCATTCAAGAAACCGGAGTTTTCTAATATGGCTTCTTTGGTGGGGTTTGCTTCCTCGCCATTATAGTTGCTGCCGATGATGTTTGTAATTGGAATATTAAAATGCTTTGCAAAAGAAAAATCACGTTGGTCGCCACAAGGCACGGCCATAATGGCGCCGGTGCCATAACCTGCCAGCACGTATTCTGCTATCCAGATGGGGATCTCTCTTCCATCGAAAGGGTTGATGGCATAGGCACCCGTAAAGCAACCGGTGATGGTCTTTGCTTCCGCCAAACGTTCCCGTTCGCTGCGGCTCTTTACATAGCCCAGGTATTTTTCAATTTCTTCTTTCTGGGCGGTCGATGTTATTTGAGAAACAATTTCATGTTCAGGGGCAACCACCATAAAATCCACACCAAAGATTGTATCGGGCCGGGTGGTATAGACTTTCAATTTTGATTTTTGACTTTTGATTTCGAAGTCAATTTCTGCCCCTTCACTCTTCCCTATCCAGTTTCGTTGCATTTCTTTCATCGATTCGCTGAAGTCGACTGTTTCCAATCCTTCCAGAAGGCGATCTGCATAAGAAGTGATACGTAAGAACCACTGGCGCATCTTTCTTTTCTCCACCGGGTGGCCTCCCCGTTCGCTCACGCCATTCACCACTTCGTCGTTGGCAAGCACCGTTCCCAATGCTTCACACCAGTTCACCTCGCCAAAAGCGCTGAATGCAAGGCGGCGGTTCATCAGAATATCTTCCTGTTCTTTTTTTGAGAAGGCATTCCACTGATCTGCTGTAAAATTCTTCGATCCGGATGTTTCGTATTTTTTGATAAGGTCGCTGATGGGCCTTGCTTTCTTTTGTGTATTGCAGAAATAACTGTTGAACAACTGAAGAAATAACCATTGTGTCCATTTATAAAAACCCGGTTCGCTGGTCTTTACTTCCCGGTCCCAGTCGTAGCAGAACCCGATCTTATCAAGTTGCGATTTGAACGTAGCAATATTTTTTTCGGTGGTAACGGCGGGATGCTGGCCTGTTTCCAGTGCATATTGTTCGGCCGGCAGGCCAAAACTGTCGAAGCCCATCGGGTGAAGCACATTAAACCCTTTCAATCTTTTGTAACGGCTGTAGATATCGCTGGCAATATAGCCCAGCGGATGACCTACGTGCAGCCCGGCTCCGCTTGGATAAGGAAACATATCCAGCACATAGTATTTCGGTTTGGAAGAGTCATTGCTTACTTTATAGGCCTTTGAATCTCTCCATTTTTTCTGCCATTCCTGTTCAATCTTTCTGAAATCGTATTCCATTGCTTATTTAAAATTGTCAATTTACAGTTTGAATATTTTTGTCCTGCTGTCGCTAAACCCTTACTCAACCCTTCCGTAAAATGTGAATGAAAAGTTATTAATCCTTCATCGGCACATTCATCTATGCTTTCATAAAAATAAATCAGGCAGGCTATCGTTTCGAAGTCAGCAAAAATACGGCAAAGCAGCTAAAAACCTTTATTTTTGCGGCTTATGAAAAACCATTTTGTACTAACCCCCTAATGAATTAAAATTATGGCTCAATTCGGAAAAGCAAGCAGCAAACGGGGCAAACCAACGTATGC
>Ga0209023_10000915_pt1 | contig 41773 bp, 40 predicted proteins | sample LakOneMetagenome_FD_187468 | JGI IMG/M metagenome (GOLD analysis project Ga0209023, IMG submission 187468) | Freshwater and sediment microbial communities from Lake Erie, Canada (SPAdes) (version 2) | ecosystem: Environmental > Aquatic > Freshwater > Lentic | place: Lake Erie, Canada...
GCCAGCCCAGCAAGGGCTCGGTGTTGGCCAACACCGGCTGGTCGCCGTGCACCAGCCGGGCACCGGCCAGCACGTACTGCACCGGGTCGCGAAAGCGCTGGCCCAGCGAGGACTGGAACTCGCCCGCCTGGAACAGCGTGGCCAGCACCGCGGCGATGTCGCCGTCGCTGCGCTCGAAGGTGCGGGCCAGGGTGTCGAGCAGGGCGGGCGAGGGCGCATCGCCCACCAGGTACACGGCCATCTTGCGCGTGATGAAGCGGGCCGTGGCGCTGTGGCGGGCCAGGCGGTCCAGCGCCTCGTCCAGCTCTGCCAGGCCCTGGGCGCGCAGCGGCTGGCCGAGCAGGGTCTTGGCGTCCCAGTCGTGGCGCGCGGGGTTGAACTCGAACAAACCCTGGCGCACGTAGTGGGTGCGCAGCGCGGGCTTCATGCGCGGCGGTTCGTCGTCCAGCGGACGCATGCTGACCCCCACGCCCGTCAGCACGCGCGCCAGCTCCTGCACGTCCTGCTGGCTGTAGCCGCCGCCCACGCCCAGGGTGTGCAGCTCCATCAGCTCGCGGGCGTAGTTTTCGTTGATGCGGCCTGCGGCGTTCTGCACGTTGTCCAAGTAGTACAGCATCGCCGGGTGGCGCGTGGTGGCGCCCAGCAGGTCGCGAAAGCGGCCCAGCGCATGCGGCCGCACGGCGCGCTCTTCATAGTCGCCCACGGCGGCGCGCAGGTTGGCCTTGCCGGCAAAGATGTTGAAGTGGTTCATCCAGAACCAGGTCATCTTCTCGCGCAACTGGGCCGGCGAGTACAGCGCGCGCAGCACGAAGCGCTGGCTGGCCTCGCGCTGCAGGTTGCGCATGTCTTTTTGCCAGGCCTCCAGCGCGGTTTTGCGCTCGTCTTCGGTGGGCAGCGCGCGGGCCTCGCGCTGGCGTTCCTGCATCTGCAGGGCCAGGGTGTCGAACGGGGTGCGGGTGATGGCCATGGCGTCGATCTGCGCCTGGGCCTCGCCGGGCAGCGGTGCGTCGGCGGGGGCTCGCAGCTGGCTGGCCAGCCAGGCCTGCATGCCCTGCGGCGCGATGGCCTGCGCGCCCAGGGCGGTGCTGCCCCAGGTGATGCGGTCCAGCAGCCGCGCGCGCAGGGCGTCGTTCGTGTCGCTGTCGGCCGGTGCCTGCGGTACTGCGGCCCAGGCGGGCACAGCGCTGGCCGACGCGCCGAAAGCTGCGAGCGCCAGCCAGTGGCGACGGTTGATCTGTGGGGTGCCAGAGGCAAGGTCGGGGCGGTCGTGGCGCATGGTGCAGGGCGTCCTACTGGAGCCCCGTCAGGTCAGGGCCGGAGCGCCATGCTGCGCCTGCCGCACGGGCAAGGCAAGTGCCGCCAGCGGGTTTTACCCAACCGAAACAATTGCCCGGAATGTTGTGACCAGCTGTAGCCCCTGTAGCAGGTGCAGCTGCTGTGACAGTCGTAGAAATCGTGGCAGAGGGTCGCCGTCAGCCCATGGCGCGCGGGCTGGCAGCCGCTACCGCGCCTGCGCGGCTTCCTCGAACTTGTCCACCTTGCGCAGCGGCTTGAACACCGTGGCCCAGGTCGCCACCACGCCCAGCGTGCACAGGCCGCCCACGATGGCGGCAGGCACTGCACCCAGCCACGCCGCGCTGGTGCCCGCGCGGAACTCGCCCAGTTCGTTGGACGAGCCGATGAACAGCATGTTCACCGCGTTCACCCGCCCGCGCATGGTGTCGGGCGTGGAGAACTGCACCAGCGCGCCGCGGATGTACACGCTCACCATGTCGGCCGCACCCGCCACCAGCAGCGCCGCGAACGACAGCCAGAACACCGTGGACAGCGCAAACACCAGGTTGGCCGCGCCGAACACCGCCACGGCGATGAACATGGTGCGCCCCACATGGCGGTTGAAGGGGCGCATGCTCAGGTACAGCCCCGCGCTCACCTCGCCCACGGCCATGGCGCTGCGCAGCGCGCCCAGGCCGGTGGGGCCCACGTGCAGCACCTCGTGGGCGTAGATGGGCAGCAGCGCGATCACGCCGCCCAGCAGCACGGCAAACAGATCGAGCGAGATGGTGCCCAGGATGATGGGCCGTGTGCGGATGAAGGTGATGCCCGCGCCAAAGCGCTCGAACATGGTGCCCTGCGTGGGGCCGGGTGCGGTGGCGTGCGCCACCACCACGCGCAGCAGCAGCACCACGCCGAGCGCAAAGCACACGCAGCACACGGCGTACGTCAGCTCGCCGCCGCCCAGCGCGTAGAGCAGTCCGCCCAGCAGCGGCCCGCCGATGCTGGCCACGCGCATGAGCATGCTGTTGGCGGCAATGGCCTGCGCCAGCTGCGCGCGGGGCACGATCTGCGGCAGCAGGCTTTGCATGGCCGGGCCCGAGAAGGCGCGCGAGCAGCCGTACAGCACCAGCACTGCGTAGATGCCGGCCACGCCGCTGGCCCCGTGGCCCGACAGCCACCACAGCAATGCGCTGCACACGCCGCCCACCGACCAGCTGATGGCCAGGATGCGCTTGCGCTCGAACCGGTCGATCAGGTCGCCCGCCGGCAGCAGCAGGCACAGCATGGGCAGGAACTGCGCCAGCCCCACATAGGCCAGCGCCAGCGGCTGGCGGGTCAGGTCGTACACCTGCCAGGCCACCACCACGGCCTGCACCTGCGTGGCCACCACGGCCACCACGCGGGCGATCAGAAACGAGATAAAGCCGGAATGGCGGTAGACGCTGGCCGTCTCGGCATCGGGTGCCGCAAGGGTGGGTTGGGGGGCTGTCATGAAAAGGCGAAAGGCAGGCAGGGCGACCGGCCGCAGAGCGTGCCGCAGGGGCCGGGGGGAAAGACCCTTCGATGCTACTGGCTTTGCCGCGCGTTTGCCGGGCGGCGAGGTAAAGACCCGCAGAAACCGGCCGACGCCAGCGCCATCCATGTCGCGGGTGTTGCAGGCGCCTTCAATGCCTGCTGCGGCGGTGCCGGTAGTCCCACGGTGCCAACGGGCGTGGCTGCGACCACAGGCCCGTGCTGTTGCTGCGCGCCTGCCGCTGCAGGGGCGCCAGGTGCGGATGGGCGCTGGCGTAGGGCGTGTACACCCAGGCCAGCCCTGCGCGCACCTGGGCCGTGGCCACGTCGGTGCCGCCGCAGCGCACGTTGGCCACGGTGCGGCCATAGCTGTCCTCGTCCACCGTCTGTAGCGCAGCGCGCTGCTTGAAGCACAGCCGCGCCAGGTTCTGCCGCGACTTTTGGCCGAACGCCTGGCGCGACTCCGGCGCATCGATGGCGGCCACGCGCACCTTGACCTGCTGGTAGGCGCCGGGCGTGCCGCAGCGGGCCGTGAGGGTGTCGCCGTCGCTGATGGCGACGACCAGGCAGATCAGGGTGGCAAGGGGCACGGTACGGGGCGGGGAGGTGTGGCGGCTGCAGTGCGCGGTGCCTCAGGGGCCATGGCGGCGGTGCAGTCTAAAAATCAAAGGGTTTTGGGGCTCTACCGCTTGTTCATCCAGCGGTAGCAGCTATCAATAGTATAGCGGTCCGCAGTGGGGCCCCCGAAGCCCAGGACGCTGTCGCGCGCGGTGTGCGTTGCAGTGTGGTGCTCATGTGGTGCACTGTTGTGCGCAGGTGGTTCCCGTATGCCTCACTGCAATGCGCCGCACTGCCGGTTTTTTGGGCAACGTGCGGAGCGCCAATGCGGACGCGGGGTTCGGGGCTTGCCCCATGATTTATCCACAGCTTGCTGCACATGTGGCGGGCATAACTCGGCAGGGTGCGCAGTTTCAGGGGTTAAATCGGCTGCAGCGCTTATCTAACAAGCGCTACCAGCTATCAATACCGAAGCAGAAGCGCATCTGCAGACCGCAGCCGGTGCAAATTGATACGTTCCGTCGCCTTTTCCTGACCGCTGTGTGCGTAAGCTGCAGGCATAGTGCGGTGCAGCATGGGCTGTGCGGTGCACGCGCTAGTTTCCAATGTCGATGGAACCGCATGCCCCAGTGGCCGTCAGACTGCGCATGCCAGGCAGCCCGCAGTGCACCGACGCCGGCGCCCCAGAATTCGCGAGATTCATATGATCCAGACACACCACCAGAAGTCCCCGTTGCCAAGCTTTGCGTGGGCTACGACGCCATCCATGGCGCGATCCCCGACGCCAGCATCCGCGTCAGCCCTGCCGACCCGTGCCCGCAGGCGGCCCGCGACCCGTGCGTTTGCGGCCGCCGCGCTGTGCGGTGCAGCCGTGCTGCTGGCGGGCTGCGTGGGTACCAACGTGAAGACGTTCGGCGTGCAGGAAAGCTTTGGCTCGGTGAGCACCTATTCCCGCATGTTCGACGCCACGCCGGCCCAGACCTGCGAGGCATCGCGCCGGGCTTTGCTGAGCCAGGGCTACATCATCTCGTCGAGCAGCGCAGAGCTGGTGGAAGGCAAGAAGAGCTTTCAGCCCGAGGCCGAGTCGCACCTGCAGATGGTCGTGCGCGTGGTCTGCGTGCCCGAGGCCAGTGACGGCAAGGTGAGCCTGGGCTTCGTCACCGCGCTGCAGGACACGTATGCGCTGCGCAAGACCAACAACTCCGCCAGCCTGGGCGTGGGCGCCATCGGCTCGGTGTCGCTGCCGTTGTCGGCCAGCAGCGAGTCGATGGTCAAGGTGGGCAGCGAGACGATCTCCAAGGACACGTTCTACGAAAGCTTCTTCGACCTGGTCAAGCGCTACCTGATCATCGACCAGGCACAGGCGTTGGGCGGCTGAACTCACTGCGATGGCGCGGTGCCACCCGCGCCAGCCTTGACTGCGTGCGCTGCGTTCTCAGACTGCCTGCGCGCGCCAGCGCTCCACGTTTTCCCACCCTTGCGGCCATCCGCCCACGCCGCTGTCGGCATTGATGTGGCCTGCCGCGCCCAGCACCACATGCTCGGCGCCCCATGCCGCGGCGCGCTGCGCTGAAAAATCCGGCGTGGAGTAGGGGTCGTTGGTGCTGCTGATGAGCGTCAGGCGCCGCATCGGCGGCAGGGCGCCCGGCAGCGGCGCAAAGCCTTGTGCATCGGCCGGAAAGTTCGGCCCCAGCGGGTCGGGCACGGCCACCAGCAGCATGGCGTGCACGGGCCTCGTTCTCAGGGCTGCCCACTGCGCCGCCACCAGGCAGCCCAGGCTGTGTGCTACCAGAATCGGCGGCTCGACCGCGCGGGCCACGGCCGCCTCCAGCGCTTGCACCCACTCGCTGCACACGGGGTGGTCCCAGTCGGACTGCTGCACGCGCGAGACGCCGGCATGCTGCACTTGCCACAATGATTGCCAGTGGAGCGGACCGGAGTTATGGATACCGGGGATGAGCAGGACAGGGCGCATGGCGTGGTGTTGATCAAGGTGTTGAAAGACCGCCTACGATAGGCACAGCGCACGTTCCCGGCCAGGGGACATCATCGAAAAGCGCACCCCTTAACCTTGAACTCATCGGCTCGCTGGCAAAGGACCTTGCACGTGGAACTGGACAAGAAAGACCGGCAGATCCTCATGGCGCTGCAGCGCGATGCGCGGCAGAGCCTGTCGGCACTGGGCAAGCAGATCGGCCTGTCGCAGCCCGCGATGAGCGAGCGCGTGAAGAAGCTCGAAGACGCGGGCGTGATCGCCGGCTACGCGGCCCGCATCGATCTGGCGGCGGTGGGTCTGGGCCTGCAGGCGGTGGTGCGGGTGCGTACCACGCACGAGCACATCCAGCGCTACGTGCAGCTGTTCCAGTCCATGCCCGAGGTGCTGGACGCCGTGCGCGTGACGGGCGAAGACTGCTTCGTGGTGCGCTGCGCCTTCGGCCAGCCTGCGGACCTGGAGCGCGTGGTGGACGCATTGGCCGCGCATGGCAGCGTGTCCACGTCGCTGGTGCTGTCGCACCCGGTGAGCAAAACGGTGGCGCTGGACTGAGCGTTTTTTGAGCCAAAAACGCCGCTACCGCTTGCTGATAATGCGCTGGCAGCTATACAAAGCATAGCGGTGGGCAGCAAGTGCATCAGGGCCGCTGCACCGCATAGCGCAGCTCCGCAAAGATGCCGCCCAGCGTGGCCACCGACTGCAAGCGCAGGGCCCCCGGCTGTGTGATCTGCCGCGGCAGCAGCGGCGCGCCCGCGCCCAGCGTGACCGGTGCGATCTGCACGATCAGCTCGTCCAGCAGGCCTGCATCGTAGAACTGCCCCACCAGTTCACCACCCCCCACGACCCACACATTGCGCCCCGCCGCGGCCTGCACCATGGCCTGGTGCACGGGCCGCACATCGCCCCGCACAAAGCGCACATCGGCACCCGCAACGCTGCGCAGCGTGCGCGAGGTGAACACCCACGCGGGCTGTTCGTAAGGCCACGGCTGGCCCGCGTCGATGGCGTGTTTCAGCATCCATTCGTAGGTGTGCGAACCCATGGCCATCGCACCCACATCGCGGATGAAGGCGGGGTAGCTCGATCCTTCGATCTCGCCGAACTGCAGCAGCCAGGACAGGTCGTGGTCGGGCGTGGCAATGAATCCGTCCAGGCTGGATGCGCCGTAGAACTGCGTTGTCATACGTCCGTTCGTGTTGGTGTGAGCCCGGGACTTTAGGGCACGCTGGTGACAGCGTGCTGGCAGCAATGGAGCGCGAGCCATGGAGTGCCTTGAGGACAGGCGAGCCGCGGCGCTGCAGGGATCGCGCGGGCACGCGGATAAGCGCCATCGGGCAGATTTCCAAGGTTTTAAAAATTGTATGGAGACAATGAATAGTCGTATTTGACAATAAAATGCGAAAAATTGAGACTGCATACACCGCCACACAGAGCCCATGCAGCCATGAAACGATTGACCGAGTACACGAGTTACGCCGACGCTCAAAGTCACTTTGCGAGCAAGCGTCTGTGGGATCTTTTTGACGGGGACCGCACCGCGTTCAACATCGCCCACGAGTGCGTGGACCGCCATGCCGGCCAGGGCCGCGATGCGGTGATCGTCTGCCGCGCAGACGGCGTGGATGAGACCATCACCTTCGACGAGCTTTCGCAGGACTCCGCACGTTTCGCGCACTACCTGGAAGCCCGGGGCGTGCAGCGCGGCGACCGCGTGGCGATCATGCTGGAGCCCTCTCGGGCCTTCTACACGGCGATGTTCGGCGTGATCAAGCGCGGCGCGATAGCAGTGCCGCTGTTCACCCTGTTCGGGCCCGACGGCGTGCGGTTGCGGGTAGGGGACTGCAAGCCCAGCCTGCTCATCACCAACGAAGAAAAGCGCGAGGTCGTCGCAGGCCTGGGCACCACGCCGTTCGAGGTGTTCGACGACGCCCTGTGGAGCCAGCTGCAGGCGCTGCCCGCCACCTACACCACCGCATCGCAGGCCGACGACCTGGCCGTATTCCAGTACACGTCGGGCACTACCCGGGAGCTGCCCGAGGCCGTGAAGCACACGCACAAGGCGCTGGTCACGCTGATGGTGGCTGCGCTGTACGGCACGGGGCTGCGCCCTGGAGACAGGTTCATGTGCCCGTCGTCGCCCGCCTGGGGGCACGGCTTGTGGCACGGCACGCTGGCGCCGCTGGCACTGGGCCTGACGATCGGCAGCTACAGCGGCCGCTTCAACGCCGAGCGGCTGCTGCAGGCGCTGTCGGCGTATCGCTTCACCAACATGTCGGCCGCGGCCACGCACTACCGCATGATGAAGAACAGCGGCAAGGCGGGCGACCATGCCTACCACTTCGACAAGCTCTCGTTCACTGGCGAGCCCATCGACGACGACACGGCCGACTTCGTGCAGCAGCGTTTCGGGCTCGAGGTCTGCAGCATGTATGGCACGACCGAGATCGGCGTCGTGCTTGCCAGCTACCCGGGCGCTAGCGACTTTCCGGTCAAGCGCGGGTCGCTGGGCAAGGCGGTGCCGGGCACGCGGGTCGAGGTGCACGATGCCGACGGCAACGTGTGCCCGCCCGGCACCACGGGCCAGCTCATGGTGCTGCGTCGGGGCCAGTGGATACCCACCAAGGACCTGGGCCGTACCGACGACGACGGTTACTTCTTCCACGGCGGTCGTGCCGACGACGTGATCATCTCCGCCGGCTGGACCATGAGCGCGGTGGAGATCGAGAACGTGATCCTCATGCATGACGACGTGCTCGAAGCCGCCGTGATCGGCGTGCCCGACGCGCTGCGCGGCCAGGTGGTCAAGGCGTTCGTCGTGTCGCACCGCGAGCGCAGCGACGGCTTTATCGAAGAGCTGCAAAGCCTGGTGAAAACCAAGCTCAGCCAGCACGAGTACCCGCGCCACATCGCCTTCGTGGCCGAGCTGCCAAAGACCCCCGCCGGCAAGGTGCACCGCAAGGTGCTGCGCGAACGCGAAGCCGCTGCACTGGCCTGAGCGGCTGGGTCGGCCCTCTCTTTCCACTTCGCTTTTCGTTCCCTTTCTCTTCCCGTTACTTCCCTGTTTTCGCCCATCCACAACCCAAGGAGACTTCACCATGTCCACCGCGACCACCCCGCAGCGCAGCTTCCCTAAGATCACCGACAGCGGCCTTGACGAACTGCGCGAGCGCATCGGCACCAAGATCGGCCAGACCGCAGAGCCCTGGTGCTACGAAGCCACGCGCGACAATATCCGGCACTACGCGCACGGCATCGGCGACGACAACCCGCTGTGGTGCGACCCCAACTACGCGGCCAAGAGCCACTACGGCGGCATCGTCGCGCTGCCCAGCTTCCTGTTTGCCACCAGCCGCATCGTGTCGGGCTATGTGGGCGGGTTGCCAGGCGTGCACGCCATGTGGTCGGGCGCGGACTGGACCTGGCACAAGCCCGTGCGCCGCAACGACGTGATCTCGACCGAGGCGTCGCTCAAGGACCTGATCGAGCACCAGACCCGCTTTGCCGGCCGCGCCATCCAGCAGATCTACCACGTGGACTTTTTCAACCAGGACGGCGACAAGGTGGCCGAGGCCGACAGCTGGTGCTTTCGCACCGAGCGCGACCATGCGCGCGAGCAGGGCAGCAAGTACGAAAACGTGCGCGAACGCGGCCCGCGCCAGTACACCGACGAAGAGCTGGCCGAGGCCTTCAAGCTGTACCGCAACGAAGAAGTGCGCGGCGCCACGCCCCGCTACTGGGACGACGTGACCGTGGGCGACGAGCTGCCCACCATGTTCAAGGGCCCCATGACGGTGACCGGCTTCATCGCCTATGCGCAGGGCTGGGGCGGCCTGTACATCCGCGCCAACAAGCTGGCCTGGAAGCTCATCGACGCGCACCCGGGCGTGGGCATCAAGAACCGCTTCGGCATTCCGGACGTGCCAGAGCGCGTGCACTGGGAAGAAGACTTTGCGCTGGAAGTGGGCGCGCCTGGCGCGTACGACTACGGGCCGGAGCGTACATCGTGGCTCACCCACCACCTCACCAACTGGATGGGCGACGCGGGCTTTCTGCACAAGGCCAGCTGCAAGATCCGCCGCCACAACCCCGAGGGCGACATGCTGTTCATCAAGGGCAAGGTCACGCGCAAGTTCGAAGAGGGCGGCAAGCACCTGGTCGAGATCACGCAGGAGGCGCACAACCAGGACGGCGAGCTGTCGGTACTGGGCAGCGGCGTGGTGGTGTTGCCACGCCGCGGGTAGCCGCACCATGACAAGCGTCAGCGCCCCGGCGCTGGACGGCCTGCGCGTGGTGGACCTGACCCGCGTGCTCGCCGGTCCCCTGTGCACCCAGATGCTGGCCGACAACGGCGCCCAGGTGGTCAAGATCGAGCCGCCTGGCGGCGACGAGACGCGGCACCTGGGTCCGCCCTACGACGACAACGGCCAGTCGGCCTACTTTGCCGCGCTGAACCGGGGCAAGAAAGCTCTCAGCCTAGACCTGAGCCAGCCCGCTGCGCAGGAGGTGCTGCACCGCCTGCTGCAGGACGCCGACGTGCTGGTGGAGAACTTCTTGCCCGGCACCATGGAGAAGTGGGGCCTGGGCTACGAGGACGTGCTGGCCGCGCGCTACCCGCGCCTTGTGTACTGCGCCATCTCGGGCTTTGGCCGCGACGGGCCGCTGGGCGGTCTGCCGGGCTACGACGCAGTGCTGCAGGCGCAGTGCGGGCTGATGAGCATCAACGGCGAGTCGGCCAGCGGCGCCACGCGCATGGGCATCCCCATCGTGGACCACCTCACCGGCTATGTGGCGCTGACGGGTATCTTGATGGCCGTATGCAGCCGCGAAAAAAGCGGTGCCGGGCAGCGGGTGGAAGCCACGCTGTACGACACCGCGCTGAGCCTGCTGCTGCCGCATGCGTCGAACTGGTTCGCGTCCAAGAAGACTCCGCAGCTGCTGGGCAGCGCGCACCCCAACATCGCCCCGTACGACAAGTTCAGTGCGCGGAACGGGCATGTGTTCATCGGCATCCTGAACGACGGGCAGTTCAAGCGGTTCAGCCAGCACATCGGGTGCCCGGGCCTGCCGGACGATGCGCGGTTTCATGCCAACGCAGATCGCATCGCGCACCGCCAGGCGCTCAAGGACATCATCGAGTCTGCGATTGCTGCACAGGACTGCGAGTCGCTGTGCGAGGCGCTGATGCGCGTGGGCGTGCCCGCCGGGGTGGTGAACGATGTGCCCCAGGCGCTGGCCCAGGCGCACTGTGCGCACCGGCAGATGATCATCCGCCAGGGCACGTTCACCGCACTGCGCGGCCCGGCGCGGCTGTACGGAACCCCGGCTTTGCCGGGTGCGCCGCCGCCGGTTTTCAGCCAACATGCCGATGAGGTGCTGGCCGATCTCGGTTTCAATGAAGCCCAAAGGGGAGAGATGTACCGCCGCAGCATTGCCCGCGCTCCCTCTGCCTGACGGGCAGATCACAAAAAATACAGGAGACAAGCATGCGAACCATCGCTGCCATCATGACGGCTGCCACTGTGATGTGGACATTCGGCCCTGCCCATGCGCAGGCCCCCGCGCCGGGCTACCCCACCAAGCCCATCAGGATCATCGTGGCCTATGCCGCCGGCCAGGGCACCGACGTGGCCACCCGCTTCATCGGGGAGCAACTGGGCCGGGAGCTGGGCCAGCCCATCGTTGTGGAGAACAAGGCAGGTGCGGGCGGCAACCTGGGCACCGAGCTCACGGCCCAGGCCGCGCCCGACGGCTACACGCTGACCATGGGCACCAACGCCACGCACGTGCTCAATCAGTTTTTGTACGCCAAGCTCGCCTTCGACCCCGAGAAGGATTTCGAGCCCATCGCCATGGTGGGCACCTTCCCGATGGTGGTGGCGGTGGGCGCGGGTGCCCCGCACCACTCGGTGGCGGAGCTGCTGGACTCGGTGAAGCGCTCGCCGCGTTCGGCCGACATCGCCATGCCCAGCACGTCGGCGCGGCTGGTGGTGGAGTTCTTGAAGGAGCGCTCGGCGGTGCCACTGTTCGGCGTGCCGTACAAGGGCTCGGGCAATGCGGTGACGGATGTGCTGGGCGGCCAGTTGCCTGCCGTCATAGACACGCCGTTGGCGCTGCGGCCGCACATCGCCGCCGGCAAGCTGCGCGCCCTGGGCGTGACGTCGGCCACCGCCAGCAGCCTGGTGCCGGGTGTGAAGCCGGTGGCCGAGCAGGGCTACGCGGGCTTCGAGTTCATCGCGTGGAATGCGCTGTATGCCCCCAAGGGCACGCCGCCTGCCGTGACGGGCGCCCTGAACACCGCCGTCAACAAGGTGCTGGCCCGGCCTGAGGTGCGCCAGCGTTTGCTGGAGTTGGGCTTCGAGCCTGCGGGGGGCACGACAGCGTCGCTGCACGACTTTGCGAAGAAGGAGCGCCAGCGCTGGGCGCCGATCATCAAGGCGGCGGGGATTCGGGCGGATTGAGGGTGGCCTTCGATGTCTGGAGCATCCACCATCCGTTCGGGCTGAGCGTGTCGAAACCGGGGCGTGCCTTGTGGCGGCCCTTCGACAGGCTCAGGGCGAACGGTGGGGGGTATCGTCAAGGCGATGGGGAATCCGGCGGAGTGAGCGTGCCCCTCGGTGCGTCAAACACCCCCATCCGTTCGGGCTGAGCTTGTCGAAGCCTGCGCACGTCTCGTGACTGCCCTTCGAAAAACTCAGGGCGAATGGCTAGAGTGCGGAAAGCGGAAAGCAATGGGCCCGCGTGCAGCGTTAGTCAGCCCGCGCCGCCCACCAGGCGCGACAGGTCCGCGGCCTCGCGCTGCATCACCTGGGCCAGTTGCTGGACCACGGCGGCGCCCATCTGGCTGCTCAGGCCCACAACCACCAACGTGTGCACCAGCCGGCCGCCAGTGGCAAACACTGGCACGGCCACGACGGTGATGCCGGCCATGAAGTTGTCGCGGTCCAGGCTCCAGCCGCGCGAGCGGGTCAGCTCGACCTCTTTCTTCCAGGCGGTGTACGTGGGCGCCTTGTCCCACACCACACGGGCGAATTTCTCCTTGAGCGCAGGCCAGGCTTCGCCGCTGTAGGCAGCGATCAGGCGACCCGTGGCGCTGACCAGCGTCTCGAACTGGCTGCCCACATCGGTGTGCACCCGAAACGGCTGGCTGGAGCGCGACAGCGCCAGCACCATCACCGTCTGCCGCGCGGTGATCTCCACGCCCATGGCCGTCACGCCGAACTGTGCGGCCAGGCGGTCGAGCACCGGGTGCACCAGCTGCGTGAAGCCGCCGCTCTCCAGCACGCTGCGGGCCAGGCTGATCATGCCGGTGCCCAGGGCGTAGCGCTTGGTGGCGGGGTCGAGCGTGACCAGGTCTTCGGACACCAGCACGCGCAGGATGTGCAGGCAGGTGCTGGGCACCAGGTCCAGCTCCTGCGCCACGGTCTTGAGCGTGAGCGGCTGCTTGTGCTCGCCCAGCAGGCGCAGGATGGCGATGGACCGCGTCACGGCGGGCACCGGCCTGACACGCACGCCCTTGGTCGGCACGGGGGCGGCAACAGGTGGAGCAGACTTGGAGCGGGTGGCCATGGGGGAGTTTGTGAGCTTCAACCCGGCGAGGGTAAACCCATTTTCACCCTGGCTGGCCGCACCGTCCGTCACGCCGTCACCAGGGGCGACGGGGCCAGGGTGCAGCGGGGCGCCGAACAGGGCCATGAGGCTGTGAGGGGCTGGAATGTCCATGGCGTGCTCCTTGGTCGAGGTACAACGGGCTGGCAGACGCAGAGTTGAAGGCTTGCAGCGGGGTTGCCGGTCACCGGCGGTCAGCGGCGGGTGGCGTCAACTTCAACGGTGTCATGTCAAACGCGCTACGGTCAGCGGCTTTACTCAGGGGCTTGAATTCAGCCCCTTCAACAGTGCGTGCGCGGTGAGCACCAGGCTTGTGCCCGCGCGCAGCTCGCCGCGCATGAAAACCAGGCTGCCGGTGCGCTGTAGCACGGCCGCCCGCGCCTCGACGAACTGGCCCGGCCGTACGGGGCTTACAAAGTGCGAGTCGAGCTGCAACGTGACGCAGGCGGTGCGGTCGCACGCCTCCCACGCCACGGCGCTCAGGGTGTGGTCCATCAGTGTCAGCAATGCGCCGCCGTGGGCCGACCCGGCAGGGTTGGTGTGCTGCGGCCCCACCGCCAAGCCGTAGGCCCAGCCGTGCTCTTCACGCAGCGTCCACAGCGGCCCTGTGTGCTGGATGAAACCTGTCAGGCTGCGCGCCTTCCAGCCGGGGCCTGGGGGTGAAGGGGTATCCGTCAATGTGACTCCTCGCGCCCGGTGGCTTGGCAGGCGGTTTGGAGTTAATTGTATGATTGAAATATAATTGTATTAGTACAATTATGGCGGAGGCAGTGCCACACGGACCCTTTGGGTCAGCAGATGGTGGGCAGGGTTTTGCGCCCCGTGCAGGCCGTGGCTGCGCAGGGCCGCAGTGGCAGGCCCAGTAGGGCCTTGTGCCTCAGTCCTCAGTCGGCCCAGGTGCCCGGCTCCAGCCCTTGCAGCGAGTACGGCCCGATCGCCGCGCGGATCAGCCGCAGCGTGGGGTGGCCCACGGCGGCCGTCATGCGCCGCACCTGGCGGTTGCGGCCTTCGCGGATGACGAGTTCGATCCACGCGGTGGGGATGGCCTTGCGCTCGCGGATGGGTGGGTGACGCGGCCACACTGTGGGGGCCGGGTCCAGCAGGCGCGCGCGGGCGGGCAGGGTGGGGCCGTCGTTCAGCACCACGCCGCTGCACAGCATGGCGAGCGCGCCGGCATCCGGGATGCCCTCCACCTGCACCCAGTAGGTCTTCTCCATCTTGAAGCGCGGGTCGGCAATGCGGGCCTGCAGCGGGCCGTCGTTGGTGAGCAGCAGCAGACCTTCGCTGTCCGCATCCAGCCGCCCCGCCACGTACACGCCAGGCAGGTCGATGTAGTCCTTGAGGCCCTGCCACTTGCCTTCGGCCGTGAACTGGCTTAGCACGCCGTAGGGTTTGTTGAAGCGGATGAGGCGCGAGGTCATGCGGTGGCGGGGTCTTGAATAAAAAGGCGTCTACCGCGCATTGGGTAAGTGCTGGTAGCTATCAAATTAGTAGTGATTGCGGTACACGTAGATATTGAATCCGCCGATGTGCCGATATTCAGTTATGCAGGCACGAACAGCGCTGGGTCCACCATCGCGCGGTTGAGCATCACGCCCCAGTGCAGGTGCGGCCCGGTCACGCGGCCTGTGGCGCCTACCTTGCAGAACGCCTCGCCGGTTTTCACGATATCGCCCACGCGCACGTCCATGCTGCTCAGGTGGGCGTACACCGTCAGCAGGCCCTGACCGTGGTCGAGCCACACGCTGCCGCCGCTGAAGAAGTAGTCGCCCACGTCGATCACCCGGCCTGGCAGGGGCGCCACGATGGGCGTGCCCGTGCCTGCCGCGATGTCCATGCCACTGTGCGGATTGCGCGACTGCCCGTTGAACACGCGCCGCAGCCCGAACGAGCTGGACCGCCGCCCCGGCACCGGCACGCGCATGCGCAGCGACGCCAGCGCCTGGCCCGCAGGCTGTTCGGTGAATGCGGCCACGACCACGGCCTGGTGCTCGCGCTCGCGCTCGTAGCGGGCCTGGTCTTCGGGCGACAGGTCCACCTTGCCGGGCGCGACCTTGAGCTGCTGCTCCTTGTACTGCTTGGGTGCAATGCGGTACGCCACCTGGCGCGCACTGCCTTCGCGTTGCTTGCCGCCCGCGGGCTGCACGGTGATGAAAGCGTCGCCCGGTTCCGCAGCCAGCGGTATGCCTACCACGGCCGTCCACTCGATGGCATCGCCCACCACCAGCACCGGCACGTCCACATCGCCCTGGCGCACATGCGCCACCGGCCGCGTGGCCGCCGGGCCCAGCGACAGCCGCGCCACGCCACCGGGCACCGGCAGGGCTTGGGGCCAGACGACAGGCGCGGGCGGCAGGGGCTTGGCATGCAGCCAGCCGGTGGCGGGCAGGGCCAGCAGGCCGCCTGCGCCGATCAGGGCGCGCCGGGTCAACGTGGGGAGTGGTGGGGCAGCGAAGGTGGGGGGTAGCTGGGACACGATGGCAGTGAATGCGTTGATGAGTGTGGGTGACCGGCTGCGAGGACGCAGTGCGACAACCGGCCATTGTGCCGCCGCGGCGCTGCGGCTTCGGCCTACATGTTTCGGACATGGACCGCCACCACAATCGCCCGCATGCCCCACGCTGGTCCCCGCCGCTTTTCTACCCCCGTCACCATCTTTCTGACCGCACTGGTCACCGGGGTGTTGGTGCTGCTAGCCCTGAACTTCACCGCCGGTGAAAAGAAGGTGCAGCACGAGCTGCCCCGCCTGTACAACACCGCCAGCCCGCAGTTCGAGCGCGCCCTGGGCAGCCTGCTGGGCCCCGGTATCGTCGGTGGCAACGAGGTGACAGAACTGCTGAACGGCGACCAGATCTTTCCGCCCATGCTGGCAGCCATCAAGGCCGCACAAAAGAGCGTCACGTTCGAGACCTACATCTACTGGTCGGGCGACATCGGCAAGCAGTTTGCCGACGCGCTGAGCGAGCGTGCCCAGGCGGGCGTGAAGGTGCATGTACTGCTCGACTGGGTGGGCAGCGCCAAGATGGAAGACAGCTACCTGGCCGAGATGGAGCAAGCGGGTGTGCAGATCAAAAAATTCCACGAGCCCCATTGGTACAACCTGGCGCGCCTGAACAACCGCACGCACCGCAAGCTGCTGGTGGTGGACGGGCAGGTGGGATTTACCGGTGGCGTGGGCATTGCGCCTGAATGGACGGGCAATGCGCAGAACCCCGACCATTGGCGCGACTCGCACTACCTGGTGCGCGGCCCGGCGGTGGCGCAGATGCAGGCCACGTTTTTGGACAACTGGCTCAAGGTCACGGGCAAGGTGCTGCACGGCGACGCGTACTTTCCGCCCATCGCGGCGGTGGGTACGCAAAAGGCACAGATGTTCTCCAGTTCGCCATCGAGCGGCAGCGAGAGCATGCAGCTCATGTATCACCTGGCCATCACCGCTGCCGAGCGCAGCCTGGACCTGTCGGTGGCGTATTTCGTGCCCGACGAACTGACGCAAAACCTGCTGATGGATGCCTTGAAACGCGGCGTGCGCGTGCGGCTGGTCACCCCCGGCGAGCACACCGACACCGAAACAGTGAAGGCCGCATCCCGCGCCACCTGGGGCGACCTGCTGCAGGCCGGCGCCGAGATTTATGAGTACCGCCCCACCATGTACCACTGCAAGGTCATGATCGTGGACCAACTGCTGGTGTCGGTGGGCTCCACCAACTTCGACAACCGGTCGTTTCGCCTGAACGACGAGGCCAACCTCAATGTCTACGACGCAGCATTTGCGCAGCGCCAGACGCTGGTGTTCGAAGACGACATCAAGCGGTCGCGCCGCGTGACGCACGCAGACTGGCTGGACCGCCCGCTGCGCGAGAAGCTGCACGAGAAGATGACGGGGCTGCTGCGCTCGCAGTTGTGACTGCGGCGGCGATTGCCACCGTCGCCACCATGCCCTGTCAGGCCCACTCAGCGCCAGAGCACCCGGTAACTGTGTTGTGGGCGGTGCAGGACGTGTGTCTCATTCTTTGCAAACAACAGAATGTGACTGGTATGAGAAACACTTTCGCATGAGCCTCGGGCCTGCCTGGGCGCGTGCTAACGCTCAGTGCGTCACAAACTCGTACGCCACTTCCTCGCTCTCGACCATGTCCAGCACGTCGTTGAGCTCGTCGTCGGTCTCGCTGCTGCTCCACATGTCTTCCGGGTCCGATGCGAACAGTGGCTCAATGGCGATGTCCAGGAATTTGCCTTCGGCCATCTGGATCACGGGGGTACCTTCGGAGGTCTCGACCAGTTGCCAGTCGTCAGGCACGGTCATTTCAAGCTGGATGGTGACGTTGAGTTTTTTCATGATTTTCCTTGTGTGATGAGGGGATCTGCGAAGGGCAGGTCCATCGATTCGCAGGTCCATGGTCGATGGTCGGCCCATGGATGACCCGCCGGCGAAACGGCAGATCGGGCTTGCAGGGTAACCCAGCACGGTGGCAGGGCGCGGCGGGTGCCATCATTGGGCGCCTGCTCGGCATGGTTGATGCTAGTGGCTGGCGTATTCTTTTTGTACGTCCTGCCGGTGCAGCGTTTGTCGCGCGGCCCCCAAAGGACGCTGGTCCATCCCCCTCCTGGAACGCTTCAAAATCATGATCACCAAGAAAACACTCGCCGTGGCTGCCACCGTCTTGGTGGCGGGCCTGTCTCTCTTCAGCCAAGCCGTGCAGGCCGGCCCCCGGCTGGACAAAATCATGGAGACCAAGGTCATCCGCGTGGGCACGCCGGGCGACTACCGGCCGTTTGCCATCAAGACGGATGCGGGCCTCTCGGGCCACGACATCGACGTGATCGAGGCCATGGCCAAGGAACTGGGCGTGAAGATCGAATACGTGCAGACCTCGTGGCCCAACCTGATGAAGGACCTGCAGGCCGACCAGTTCGACATCGCGGTGGGCGGCATCACGCGCAATGTGGCGCGCATCCGTCTGATTGAAATGCTGCCGGGCTACGCGCCCTTCGGCAAAGTGGCGCTGGTGCGCTCGGCCGAGAAGGCCAAGTACAACACCGTGGACGACTTGAACAAGCCAACCGTGCGCGTGATCAAGAACCCCGGCGGCACCAACGAGACCTTCGTGCTGCAGAACCTCAAGACCGCGCAGGTCAGCACGCACGACAAGAACGCCGAGATCCCCGCGCTGATCGCCGAGGGCAAGGGCGACGTGATGATCACCGAGACCTACGAGGCCGTGGTCTACAGCAAGGCCGACCCGCGCCTTTTTGCTGCCTTCATCGACGCGCCGCTCACGCCCAAGAGTTACCTGGGCTTCATGCTGCCTAAAGACGATGCGGACTACACGCGCGTGATGAACTTCGTCTGGGGCCAGGTGGACAGCCGCGGCGTGCTCAAGCAGGCCGCGGACAAGTGGCTCAAATGATGATGGCTGCTGGGTGAGCCGGGCAGTCCCACGCAGGCCGCAGTGATGCACTTGGGCAGCGACGCACTCACCTCATCTTCACCTCACCCCTACGTATCGCCGTAGGGTACGGCTGCAGCACGTGCGTATCGGCGCCTGCGGATCATTCCGCAGTCACTTGTGCCTCGATCAACAGCGCCAGCAGCTGCAGCGATTCCTGCCACCCCAGGTAGCACATTTCTGTCGGGATCACGGCCGGAATGCCTGCCTGCATGATGGAAGCCTCGGTGCCCACCAGCACCTTCTTGAGCACGATGCTGGTGCGCATTTCGCCCGTCAGGTGCGGGTTGTCGAACCGGCTGCTGTGCACGATGCGCTCGCCAGGCACCAGCTCCAGGTATTCGCCGCCGAACGCATGCGTCTGGCCGTTGCTGAAGTTGGTGAACTGCATGCGGTAGGTACCGCCCACGCGGGCATCCAGGCTGAGCACCCGGCCCGTGAAGCCGTGGGGCGGCAGCCACTTGCACATGGCGTCGGCGTCCAGGAATGCGCGGTACACCCGCTCTGGCGGGGCGCGCAGTACGCGGTGCAGGGTGACGGTGCCGGTGGCTGCGGCTGCGGCGTTGTTGTTGCCGTTGTCGCTGGTACTGTTGGTCGTCATGGGCGTTCTCCTTGGGGTGTCAACTACTCAGGGTGGATCAGGAAGGTGGGCAGCGGCGGGGCTCACAGCTGTTCACATTCCTACGACGAACGGACCGGTGCGTTTTCGACAAAGGCGCGCCTGCAGCCTCACATTTTTTCAGCACCTGGGCGGCGACTCTGCCTGTCAGTCAGGCCGCCACGGTGCGCGCGCCAAAGCTTGCGCTGCCCTCGGCCCAGGCGAGCAGGCGGTCGATGTTGGGGTGTTTGCCAGGGAAAGCTTTGGCATCTGCCGTGTGCTCGGCATACCACTCCAGGCCCAGCGCAGCGGCGGCCGGTGTGATGCTGCCGCCGTACAGGGCTGCCAGCGCGGCGTAGACGACCAGCGAGCCTGTCTGACCCGGTTTGTTCTCAATGGTGGCCACGACCTGGCCGCCGGCATCCAGCAGTTGCAGTGCGGCGAGGTGGGTGGTGGCGGGGAGTTGCTTGAGGCGGTCTGCGAAGTTCATGGAAAAAGGATGGGTCAATAAAAATGGTTGCTACCGCCGATAGAAAGGCGGCACGCGCTATCAAAAAGAGAGCGCATGTACTGAAAATTACGCGCCTGCATTGTCCGCGACACTAACGGCGGCTCGATGCTTCAATGGCCGTTGAGACAGCTTCGGTAGCACTGACCAGATCCTTCACGAGTCGTTCGTCCACATCAAGCATGCCTTCGTACTCACCCTGATTGCGCACGTTGTGGCACTTGTCCAGCACACGCCACACCGGCGGCCCCAGCTCCAAGGTGTGCGGCAGTACCTGAAAGACAATGTAGCGGTTGCCCGCGCGGTAGCCACAACGCCGTAAAGCGGCCAGGCACAGGGCGTGTGCGGCGTTGTAGGCCAGATCAAACCTGCTTTCCAGGGCAAGGGCTGCGTTGTGCGCATCGCGCAGGCGTGCTCTGCCAGTGCGCAGCAGGCCGGCAATTTCTGCCTCATCCGGTGGCTCGGCCTTGAGCTGCTTGCCGGGGCCGGACAGGTTTTCAAGTGCTGGGTGCATGGAGTTGGGCCTCGTTGCCGATCAGCCAGATCTTGGGTTGCTCCCAGACGCGGTGGACAAACGCATTGTCGTGGTCAAGGCGCTTGTACCAGTCTGCCGGGCTGTACAGCGTGGGGTTGACCTTGCGGCCCAGCGACACGGTGGCGACCTCCAGAGCGCCAAATACCTCGCCATAGCCCAGGGTGGCACTGACGATCATCACATCCACATCGCTGTGTGCCGTGTCTTGCTGGCGCGCCACCGACCCATAGACGAAGGCGCCGTCTATCTGCCCTGCCAGCGGCGCCAGCGCGGAGCGCAGCACGTCGGCCAACCCCAGAGTCTTGAGCACCAAACCTCTCAGCTCGGCAAACACAGGGGCGCTGGTGTTGGCTTGGTAGTGCCTCTGGTTGCCCTGCCGACTTACCGTCAGCAGCCCGGCAGCCGACAGGTCGGCCAGCTCACGCTGCACTGCGCCCGTGCCCGACTGCGCCAGTGCGATGACCTCGTTGGCATAAAAGCTGCGGTCGGGCCTGCCAAATAGCACCGCCAGCACCCGCTGCCGCACTCTGGGGAAGAGCGCGTTGGCAATAGATGAGGTGCCGGTGGAGTTAGTTGATATACCCATATTGGGTTTGATCATACCTTTTTTGGGTTGCTGGTATCACGCTTGCCACACCCCGAACCCGGCGGAGCGCAGGTCGATGCCGATCTCGATCTCGCGGTCCACCGCGTCTTCATAGCTCATGGGGTTGAAGCCTTCGTACAGGTCGGGCAGCAGGCGCAGGCCGTATTGCGTGACGAAACGGTTGGCCTGGATACCTGCCTTGTGCTTGTCGAACCGCACGTCCGGGTCCAAGCCGGTCATGCCCACGTACACGCAAGGCTTGCCTTCAATGTAGCCCGGGTTGTTCTTGCGGAAGCGCGGCTCCAGCAGCACGTCTTTCGATAGCTCGACGACGTAGACGTGGTGGTGGAGTTTGCGGCGGCGCATGGAGTGCAATGGGCTGGGCGGTACGGAGAGGGCGCTGGTCGGCAAGGCGGCGGTGGCGTGTGGACACGATGGTGGAGGAGGGGCTCGCTCGCAAAGGCGCACCACACCGTGGCAACGCCTGCGAGCCTCATTCACTCGTCGTCGTCCCCCTGGCCATCGTCGCGCAGGCGGCGGTCGAGCTTGCCGCGCAGCGATTCGGTCTCTTTCAGAAACTGGTCCACCGGCACGGCAGGGGCCACGCGCAGGCTTGGCGGGAACAGGCTGCTCATGTACATCGTCTTCGACAGGCGCAGGTTGTTCAGCCACTGCGCACCCAGCCACGACGGCACGCCCAGCACCACCACGGCCGCCACCGTCCAGGCCAGTCCGACGCGGCGGCGCGGCAGCACGGTGGCTAAGTGGGCGTACAGCGCCCCCGCCAGCACCACCATCACAAGGACGTTGGCGAACTGCGAGAACGCCTCCAGCGAGAAGGCGAACGCGATCAGGTTGGCCACCAGATGGACCGCGTCCACCCCCAGCGCGGCAGCGCAGGCAATGCGCACGTGGCGCCAGAACTGGAGTTGCCCGGCAAATACCTTGTTCACCGCGGACCACAGGGCCGACCACGCGCCCAGCGCCAACAGCAGGATGAGCAGCACGCTCGGCAGCGACTTCAGGTACTGCGACGCGTCGCGCGTCTCCAGCCACGACGTGCCCGCTGCTGCACCCACCATCAGCGCCACCAGGGCACCCGTGGCGGCTGCGGTGCGCCACGGAAACCGCGGCAGAACCTGTTCGTCCGCGATGGCGGTGTCGGCCAGGCGCAGCGCGATGTGGGTGCGGCCCAGCTCGATGGGGGTGCCTTCGGCCCAGGCGAATCGCTCGCCCCGGGCGTGGTGCTTGTGCTGCAGGCGCACGCCGTTGCGGGTCTCCAGCACGTCGACCTGCACCACACGGCCGGCGTCCGCCGCGCGGTCGATGCGCAGGTGTGTGGGCGCGACGAACGGGTCGTCCAGCACCAGGTCGCAGTCCAGGCCCCGGCCCACCGTCACGGGCCAGCGGGTGATGGGCGCCCGCGCCAGCAGGGCGCCGTGGCGGTCGAAGGCTTCGATCAGTCCGAGGGTGGGCATCATGGTGCGGCCTCCCAGCGGAACGCCTTGAGGTACTGGTTGGCCAGCTTCATGCCGTTGTCGAAAGCGATGCCTTGCACATCCATGCGGCCCAACACGCCTTGCGTGGGCTGGTTGACCGAGGCGGCCAGCACCGTCATGTTGTACAGGCCGGGCAGCTTGCGGTAGGCCGACATGCAGACCACCGCGCGCAGCGGCAGGCTGCCGGAGTCCACATAGCGCTCGGTGCAATCAGCCCCGGTTTGTTGGCGGTTGCCGCGCGTTCGAATCTGCTCGTTGGCAAAGCTTTGTGAAAACACCCGCGCGAATCGCGCAGCGCCCAGGGTGGGGGCGTTGTAGGCCTCGTAGGCCAGGCGCACCGTGCCGGTGTTGAAGTCACCGGCCACCACGTCGCTGTCGGCCTGGCACTGCGTGCGCTCCAGATTCAGACCCGGAAAATTCGGGTCGCGCCCCGATCCCCAGCACCGCGCCAGCGCGTCGTCGGGCACCGGCACGCGGTAGTTGCCGTGGCGCTGCTCACGAAACGGTGCCTTCAAGAACCGGTCGGTCAGCAGTTGCTGGTGCACCGTCAACTGCTTGGTCATCTCGCCGTACGCGGGCTGGGTGATGGGTTCGGCGTTGGCTGCACGCTGCACCAGCGCCTGGGCAAACTCGCCAGGGATCAAGAAGCTGACCTGTTCGCCATCGAGCCGCTTGGCCACGTTGACGCCCAGCACCCGCCCCGCATCGTCGACCGCAGGGCCGCCGCTCATGCCGGGGTTGAGCGCGCCGCCAAAGAAAATGCGCGGGTAAAAACTGCGCCGCACCAGCCCGTTGTAGGTGCCCTCGGTCACTGCAAAGCCGATGTCCAGCGGGTTGCCCAGCGAGTAGATGCGCTCGCCCTGCGCCATGGCTTCGGCCGCCGGCCGAAAGCTCAGCACCGGCGCTGCGGCCGTGCGGGCCTTGGCGCGCAGCACGGCCAGGTCGCGCTGCACGTCGAACGCCAACAGCTCCACCTCGCCCTCCAGCCCCTCCATCGTGACGTACACGCCGCGGTACCGCTCGGGCTCCAGCGCCAGTTGGCTGGCCACATGGAAGTTGGTGACGATGAGGCCGTCTGCCGACACGAAGAAGCCCGACCCGATGGACGCCTGTGTGTCGGCATTGCGCAGCAGCGTACGGATCTGCACCAGCTTGTCGCGCGACAGCTCATAGATGCGCCGGGCATCGCCCGACAGCGCTGCCGCGGGCACGGCAGCCGCAGCCGGCGGCACGGCGGCACCTCCCGTGGGTTCGCCGACCGGTGCAGGCGTTGACGGCATGGAAGGTACCGATGGCTTGGCTGGCTGCGGCGACTGCGCCTGTTTTGCGGTCGGCGCGGTCGGCGCTGTCGCCGTTAGTGCTGCAGGCAACGCAGCACCAGTTGCAGCACCACTCGCAGCACCACCGGCGGGCCGGGCTGGCGCGGTGCTGGCAGACGCTGGGTGGGGCACATTCTGTGCGTGCACCGCCAGGGCGCAGGCCAGCAAAAGAAGGGGCGGGGTAGCAAGCCGGATCGGCCAGAGCAAGGGGAGACGCATCCGGTATTCTATGAACGCTCTGCGCCGCGCCGGTACCTGTGCTGGAACAGGGTCTTGGCACCCACCTCTTCCATTCCATGCCCATGCAACAAACCCACCCCTATCCCATCGGCACGCCGGGCCAAGCCTGGGGCGCCGCAGAGCGCGACCAGTGGCGCGCGCGCCAGGTGCGCCAGCGCAGCTACGCCGACGACGTGCTGACCGCCATCGAGGCACTGCGCGGCCGATTCGATGTGGAGATGTATGGCGATGTCGTCTATGCCGACGCCCAGCACGCGGCAGAGCGCTTTCCCCTGCGGGCCCTGCGCAGCCGCCAGTGGGATGAAAGCCTGCCCAGCGTGCTGGTCACCGGCGGCGTGCACGGCTACGAAACCAGCGGCGTGCACGGCGCGCTGCGCTTTGTGGACACGCAGGCCGAGCGCTTTGCCGGCCGGGTCAACCTGCTGGTGGTGCCGTGCGTCAGCCCCTGGGCGTACGAGCGGTTTCAGCGCTGGAACTTCGACGCCATCGACCCCAACCGCGCCTTCCGCGAAGGCTCGCCCGCGCAGGAGGCTGCCGCGCTGACCCGCCTGGTGACACCACTGCAGGGCCAGTGGGCCGCGCACATCGACCTGCACGAAACGACCGACACGGACGAATCCGAATACCGCCCCGCCGTGGCCGCGCGCGACGGCAAGGTGTTCGAGCCGGGCAGCATCCCCGACGGGTTTTATCTGGTGGACGACACGGACAACCCGCAGCCTGCGTTTCAGCAGGCGATCATCGACGCGGTCAGCCGGGTGACGCACATTGCGCCGTCGGATGACAAGGGGGAGATCATCGGCTCACCGATGGTGGCGCATGGCGTGATCCATTACCCGATGAAACAGTGGGGCCTGTGCGCGGGCATCAGCGGGGCGCGCTACACCACGACGACGGAGGTTTATCCGGACAGCACCCGGGCGACGCCGCAGCAGTGCATTGAAGCGCAGGTGGCGGCGGTGTGTGCGGCGGTGGAGTTTGTGCTGGCTGACGCGTCGAACTGAGGGGCTCTGCCGTTCAAGGCAGACGTCGCTGGGCTTCTTGGCCGCTCTTACAGGGTGCTTCCCAGCGCGCCCAGCAACCGGGCGCTCACTTCGGCCGCATCGGGTGTGGCGAACTGCATGTTGTGCTGGTCGGTCAGCGGGCCGTGGCCCGGCTCCATACCGCCGTCAGCGCCGTAGCCCATAGCTTTGAACTTCCAGGCTCCGCCTACCTTTTTGAGTGAGCCCACATGTGCGCCATGGGCTGTGTGGATTGCCATTACCGACTCGTTGATGGGCAACAGCTGCAAGGGGCCTGCCACCGGGCCGGGCGGCACGTGGGCGAAGATGGGGGTGAAGGTAGGCGGCTGGGGTTGCAGCATGGCGGTGTTTGTATCTCAATATAGAGGTGTCAAATTAGCCTCTAGCGCTTTGTGGATAAGCGCAAGCAGCTATCAAAAACATAGTCCACTAAATGCGAGGCGGCGATTTTCAATAGTCAGGCTTAGGCAACCACGAAGCGATTAGGCTGAGGAATTCGAAAACCGTACCGTCGTAGCTACTTCCGACAGTGAACCTTTTGAGCCGTGCAGCATCACTGACGCGTGCCGCTGCACGGCTAATCAATTATTTTCAGGTGTTTTTAAATATATTCCTTCATTAATTTCCTGCCATATTTCAGCCAAGAGCGAGGGTTTTGTCGCTTGATTTTCAAATTTTCCCAAATGCCAGCCGAAAATATCGCAATTGCTTCCTAGTTTTTCATGAATTTCTTCCAATCTTGCGGACAAAACTTCTGCTGCTTGTTTTTCGCCGGATTCGAGATATGAATATTCCTCACGCACGGTGAAGGAAATTCTTTTAATAATGGACTTGTCGATTTTTCCTTTAACTGATGCTTGATTCCATTGGAAACTTTCACAAATCGCTGCTTCGCTAATGTGCGGTAGATTTGGAAATCCAGCTTCTAATGTTCGATAAATATTTTCATTTTTTGCGGCAAAGAAAATTCTGAATCAAATTAGTATTTCATTAGCAGTTTGAGCGGGCCGAGCCATACAAAGACAGTCGTTTGGTCCAATTATGTCTTCTAATTTTATTTTTGATTTTTCGAGGCTTGATGATTTGATGAAATATACATTTTTTATACCAGCGGCGGCAATGAATTTTTCCGTGGCGAAAACTAGTCCCTGCGTGGTTGTGAATATGGGGGGGTAATTGATTTCCAGAATAATGCACCCCTGGTAAATTTGATATATTTTTTATAAAGGACGCGAAAGACTGTATTGCATTATTCTTTGGGGCGTAGGATTGGATTTTGCCAATATAGTTTTCTAATATGCTTCTTGCGATAACTACATCTTTATTCATTCGCTCAAACGACACTGAACTGCGTTGGAGATTGATCGGACAATCTCCAGCTGGATCAAATATTGCTAAGGTTGGGCGCTTTACATAAAAAGATGGCGATGTCCAAAAATTTTGTTCATCGGGAATGGATAAAAAATCCTGTGGACTGTAGTCACCCAGTTTTGTTACGCGAAGTCCGTTTACGACTACTTCGCGGCTGGTGGTCCTATATATGTCGTTCTCACGTGCTTCTTTGTTCGGCTCCGGATAGCACCATAGAATTTCCTCGTACGGTCCTGGATTAGTAACCGCCAGCCATTTTTCATTTTTCTGAAATTTTGTAGGAGTGAGGTTTTTTTGAGGAGAAAAGTGGGCTTTTATTTTTATTTTCTTTTTTCCCACTGTCTCTATAATTCCCGACCAAGAATATTTGACGCTGGGCTCCGTTTGCGTAAACCAATCGATGGCGTCCCAATCTTTTAGTTCTACAGTTTCTTTTGCCTCATGCAGATAAATATATGGGCGTATGCTTTTCATAGCCTCGGGATTAGCCACTCGAACAGTTATGCTTGTCCCCGAAGGGGCGGGGTGACGGCGAAGTTCCACGATGGGATCATCCATGCGCGCAGAAAACTCAATGCCATCTTCCTCGTTGCTGTCAAAGTATCTCGTGCGTACGCTGATTTCGTCGCCGATCAAAAATGCCGCGAGAGCACCAACTCCAAATCTTCCCCCACGCAGGACGCGACTTTGGCCATCATTATTAGTATGTTTCTTTTTCCATATGTCACTATTGCGAAACGAGGCTCCAGCAGTTAGGAAATACTTGGTTATGGTCTCCAATGTCATTCCAACGCCTGTATCCGTAACGGTAACCCAGCCCGTGCCATCATCACTTTCTTGGATGTCCAGTGATATGGATGGAACGCAATTTAATTTGTTCTGGTGGCTTTGTATGTCGGTTAGCTCCCGGCAAGCATCCACTGCATTTTGCAGGAGCTCTCTAATCCCAATGTTGTATTTGTAGTCGTATAATGGGCCTACAAGTAGCTTTAATAAATCAGGTCCGGATGTTTGAAATCCTGTTTCGATCGGAATGTAAGATACGGTTGGCGCGAAATTTTCACGTGATTCAATATTTGATCTGATTCTTCTAATTGTTAAGCCAAGTTTGCTCAAATCCCCTAATCGGCCATAAACCTCTCCGACAGTCGCCCAGCTTGCATCGAGTTCCCGTTGAATATCTTTAAATAGCTTTTCTAGTTTTATGAAGGTCTTAACATCAATCGGTTTTGCGTGAACATACATGGCCTCTGGGTCTTCATGGCGCATTGTTACGTCAGAAACAGCAAAGTGATTTCTCCATTCTTGCCTTGAAACTGGACTGCGAAGTTCTTTGACGCTTAATAATGTTTTTATCGCACGTTCGCCTTGCACTTGCACGTAATCGGCAATGCGAATAACTGCCATTAGATATGGCGTTTTTACAGAGCGATACTCTGGAATTCGATGATATTTGCTTTTTATGTATGGAAAAGTGCTTCGAATGTTCATTCCATGACTTCTCGCAACTAATCCAGCCAAGTCTCTTAATTCGGGGTCAATGCCTTGAATTTGTAGCGAGCTCGCTCCAATTGTCGGCACACCTTTGATTGCTATTTCGTGCGCTAATCTTGCATGATTTCGCCTGACAAATTCACCTATTAAAAGGCAATCACGCTCAGTGAAATTGTCAATATCTAAGTCGCCAACTAGTGGTGTAGCCTCTCCGAAAATGGCAATGAGCCGGTCTTCACCAAATCTGCGAGATTCTGCTATAAACTCGATCCACAGCTTTTTCCAGGGGACATCCTTAAGTTCGTTAATTATAGTTGAAGAGGTGTCGCTGCTTATAAGTGCCCTAAAACCATCCTGCGTAAGATGCATGCCACAATCATGTAATAGAATCGCGATGATTAGAACTGCGACGTCTTCTGGGCTCAATAAACTATGACTTTCATCGGAGATTAGTGCTGACGCTGTTTTGAGAACATCATTTATGTGGCGAGGACTATGATCGGTGAATCCCGGGAAAAATGGCATTCCGCTCTGCTCAAGCCATGGTTCAAATTTTTCCAGCGTATTTCGAACATCCGAAAAAAGTTCTGAGTTTTTTCTGAGCGTATTCTCCAGGAGAGTAGGTATATTAATCATTACTGGTTTTATTCTCCAAATTTATTTCCCCCAGCCATCCTTCAACCCCACCGCCAGGTTAAACACCGGCTTCCCTGCCCGGTGATCCACCCGGTCCGCCACAAAGTACCCGTGCCGCTCGAACTGGAACTTGTCGTCGGGTTGGGCCTTGGCCAGTGACGGCTCCACGATGGCCGTCACCACCTTCAGGCTGTTCGGGTTCAGGCTCTCGATGAAGTCCTTACCGCCCGCGTCAGGCTGGGCGTCCAGGAACAATCGGTCGTACATGCGCACTTCGGCATTCACGCCGTCGGCCACGCCGACCCAGGTGATGGCGGCTTTCACCTTGACGCTGTCGGCGCCGGGGGTGCCGCTCTTGGTGTCGGGGACCACGGTGGCCAGCACTTCGGTGATGGTGCCGTTGGCGTCCTTGTTGCAGCCCGTGCATTCGATGACGTAGCCGCCCTTCAGGCGCACCTTGTTGCCCGGGAACAAACGCTTGTAGCCCTTGGGCGGCACTTCTTCAAAATCTTCGCGTTCGATCCAGACTTCCTTGCCGATGGTGAAGTGGCGCTCGGGGCTTTCCACGCCTTCGGGCGGGTGGGGCAGGGATGGCAGGGTGCAGGGCTCCAGGTGGCCGGCGCCCATGATGTCGTCCCAGTTGGTGAGCACCAGCTTGACGGGGTTGAGCACGGCCATGCCGCGGAAGGCCTTGAGCTCCAGGTCTTCGCGCAGGCAGCCTTCCAGGGTGCTGTAGTCGATCCAGCTGTCGCTCTTGGTGACGCCGATGCGCTCGGCAAACACCTGCAGCGATTCGGGCGTGTAGCCGCGGCGGCGCAGGCCGACGATGGTGGGCATGCGCGGGTCGTCCCAGCCGCTGACTTTGTGGTCGTACACCAGCTGGGCGAGCTTGCGCTTGCTGGTGATGACGTAGGTCAGGTTCAGCCGCGCGAATTCGTACTGGCGGGGGGGCGGGTTGTTCAGCAAGCCGCCTTCCGTCAAGCGCTCCAGCAGCCAGTCGTAGAAGGGGCGCTGGTCTTCGAATTCCAGCGTGCACAGGCTGTGGGTGATCTGCTCCAGCGCATCTTCGATGGGGTGCGCATACGTGTACATCGGGTAGATGCACCAGGTGTCGCCCGTGTTGTGGTGCGTGGCGCGGCGAATGCGGTAGATGGCCGGGTCGCGCATGTTGATGTTGGGGCTGGCCATGTCGATCTTGGCGCGCAGCACCATGGAGCCGTCTTCGTGCAGTCCGGCCTTCATCTCGCGGAACTTGGCCAGGTTCTCGGCCGGGGTGCGGCTGCGGAAGGGGCTGTTCACGCCGGGCTTGCCGAAGTCGCCGCGGTTGACGCGCATTTGCTCGACGGTTTGCTCGTCCACGTAGGAGTGGCCGGCTTCGATCAGGTACTCGGCCGCGCGGTACATGAAGTCGAAGTAGTCGCTGGCTTGGTAGGGCGGGGCGCTGGGGTGGCCGTTCCAGTCAAAACCGAGCCATTTCACGGCATCGATGATGCTGTCGACGTATTCGGTGTCTTCTTTTTCGGGGTTGGTGTCGTCAAAGCGCAGGTGGCACACGCCGCCGTAGTCGCGCGCCAGGCCGAAGTTGATGCAGATGCTCTTGGCGTGGCCGATGTGCAGGTAGCCGTTGGGCTCGGGCGGAAAGCGGGTGCGGATCTTGGCCGGGTCGGGCTGGCCGGCCGCGTGGTGGGCGGCATCGCCCGGGGTGCCACCCCAGCGGCGGGTGGCGTAGGTGCCTTTGTCCAGGTCGCTTTCGATGATCTGGCGCAGGAAGTTGCTGGGTTTGACGGCTTCTGGGGCTGGCGCGGTGGCGGCCACCGAGGTGTTGGCGGCTGGATTGACGGGGTTTTGGGTGCTCATCGGGTCATTTTAGGGCCCGGTTTCGTGAACGTTTACCCATAGAAACGGGCGAATGTACTTCCAGACACAACGTAAAGACAAATTTATGCCATCCTTTTGCCTACTTGGTGCGTTATGTACCGGTGAGGCGAGTCCATTTGGCTGGCTGTCCTCATTTCAACAGGAGATATCCATGACGAAATCCCGTTCTATCTATGCCTTGGCAGCTTCCGCTGGTGTAGCGCTGGCCCTGCTGGGTGGCGCGGGCGCCGCCCAGGCCCGCGACGTCAATTGGTCCGTCGGCATTGGCGTGCCGGGCGTGGTGGTAGGCGCCAGCAATGGCTACTACGCACCGGCCCCGGTGTATATGGCCCCGCCCCCACCCGTGTACTACGCGCCTCCCCGCCCTGTGTACTACGCGCCTCCCGCTTATTACGCACCTCCCCCTGCCGTGGTGTACTACGGCGACCGGGGTGACCGTGGCTACCGCCATCATCACCGTCACGACCGTGGCTACGGCCGCTGGGATCGTTGATCGGCCCAGACCAGGCAGCCGGCCCTGACCGGCCAAGCTGCCGAAATTTGTAACCAACCTCTTGGGCGCTAGTCGCTCACAGGCAGCGTCTTTGCACAGGCTGCCTTTTACAGCGGCCTTCGGGCCGCTTTTTCTTTGGGGGCGCGCAGGTGGCGGCGCAGCATAATTTGGCACCCTTGCCCGCTGCGTGGCAGGCGCAACCCCTCGGAGTGCATGTTTGTGAAAACCGTTTTCGTCCTCAATGGCCCCAATCTGAACCTGCTGGGCACGCGTGAACCTGCCGTGTACGGCGCACACACCCTGGCCGATGTTGAAAAGCTGTGTGCCGACGCCTGCGCGCGCCACGGTTTTGCGCTGCGGTTTCACCAAAGCAACCATGAAGGCGCGCTGATCGACTGGATCCACGAAGCAGGCCGCCTGCACGCGGCGGGCGATCTGGCCGGCGTGGTGATCAATGCCGGGGCCTACACCCATACGAGCGTGGCGCTGCACGATGCCACCAAGGGCACGGGCATCACGCTGATCGAGCTGCACATCAGCAATGTGCACGCGCGCGAGCCGTTCCGGCACCATTCGTACATGGCCGCGGCCGCCAAGGCCGTGATGTGCGGCTTTGGCGTGCTGGGCTATGGTCTCGCCATCGACGGGCTGGCGCAGTTGCAGCCCCAGCAGGCAGCGGCCTGAGCCTGCTGGGGCCACCCGTCTTTTTGCTGTTGCACGCTAGCCCAGTACGCCCATGGTTACCGTATTGACGCCCCCACCGCTGGAGGTGCCCGAAGACGAGGTGGAGATCACCGCCATGCGCGCCCAGGGCGCGGGTGGGCAGAACGTCAACAAGGTATCGAGCGCGGTGCACCTGCGCTTTGACGTATGGGCGTCGTCTTTGTCCGAAGGGGTCAAGGAGCGCCTTTTGTCCCTGCGCGACAGCCGCATCACGCAGGACGGGGTGGTGGTGATCAAGGCGCAGCAGTACCGCAGCCAGGACCAGAACCGGACCGACGCACTGCAGCGCCTGAACGCGCTGGTCAACACTGTGGCCGTGCCGCCCCGCGTGCGGCGTGCCACGCGGCCGACCTATGGCTCGCAGCAGCGGCGGCTGGCGGGCAAGAGCCAGCGCAGCGAAACCAAGGCGCTGCGCGGCCGGGTGAAGGATGGGTCCTGAGGGGCTGCTGACGGGTTTGAGGGGGCTGGCGGCACGTCACTCCGGCATGCCGTCGAGCGTCTACTGTGGTGCTACTGACGCCATTCATCGGCCGCGCTCATTACGCTTCCATCGCTGCAGTCGTACGGGCCACACGACGTCCTCATTAGCACCACTGGTAGGACGATCTGTCTGATCCACAGGGCTTGGTATCGCGGGCTGTCGGTCCTACATTCAATGCATCCCACCACGCAATGAATCCAAAGGACATCGTCATGTCTGCCACCGCCCACGCTCCCACCGTCATCCCCGCACTGTTTGTCTCGCACGGCGCGCCGCTGTTTGCGCTGGACGCCGGCACCACCGGCCCTGCGCTCACGCAGTGGGGTGACAGCCTGAAGGCACAGTACCCCGGGCTGCGCGGCGTGGTGATCATGTCGCCGCATTGGATGGCACGCTCGCCGCAGGTCATGACCGGCCCGCAGCCGGACACCTGGCACGACTTTGGCGGGTTTCCGCCCGCGCTGTACCAGCTGCAATACCCAGCCCCGGGCTCGCCCGCGCTGGCGCAGGAGGTGCTGGGCTTGCTGCAGGCTGCCGGCGTGGCGGCGCAGGGTGATGCGGCCCGCCCGTTCGACCATGGCGCCTGGGTGCCGCTGATGCATTTGTTCCCACAGGCTGATGTGCCGGTGGTGCAGGTGGCCCTGCCGGCAGGCGCTGGCCCGGCCGAGGTGTACGCGCTGGGCGCGGCATTGCGCAGCCTGCGCGACCAGAACGTGCTGGTCATCGGCTCGGGCAGCATGACGCACAACCTGGCCGAGTTCTTTGGCGGCGAGCGTGAGCCCGCGCCCTACGTGCTGGAGTTCAGCCGCTGGATCGAAGCGGCCCTGGCGCGCGGTGACATGAAGGCGCTGCTCAACTACCGCAGCGAGGCCCCGCACGCACGCCGTGCGCACCCGACCGAAGACCACTTTTTGCCCATCTTCTTTGCGCTGGGCGCCGCGGGCGACGATCTGCAGGCCCACTACCTGAGCCGCGAGGTGATGTACAGCATGCTGTCGATGGATGCGTTTGCCTTGCAGCCTGTGCATTGATGCTGCCCTGTTTGCCCACCTAATTATCTTCAAAACCGGCCCTGCCGCTCATCCATGCTTGATCTACCGCTCACCTTTTTGCAGCGCCCGGCCGCTGCCACCACGCCCCGGCCCTGGCTGCTGGTGCTCATGCACGGCGTGGGCAGCAACGAGCAGGACCTGTTCGGCCTGGCGCCGCACATTCCGGAGCGATTTCATGTGCTGAGCCTGAGGGCGCCGTTTCGCATGGGTCCCGGCTCGCATGCGTGGTTCGACTTTTCCATTGAGCCGAACGGCGAGCGCACCATCAACGAGGCGCAAGAGGCGCAAAGCCGCGCCCTGGTGGCCAAGGCCATCGCGTCTGCCGCAGAGCAACTGGGCATCCCGCCCGAGCGCGTGGTGGTGGGCGGCTTCAGCCAGGGCGGCATCATGGCGCTGTCGCTGCTGCTGACCCAGCCCGCGCTGATGCAGGCGGCCATGGTGTGGCACAGCCGCCTGCTAGCGCAAGTGCTGCCCCTGGCCGCGCCGCCCGATGCGCTGCGCGGTAAGCAACTGTGGCTGAGCCACGGCACGCACGACAACGTGATCCCGCTGGCCCACGCGCAGGCCATTGCGCAGCACATGGGCCCGCTGCCCGTGGCGGTGACGTACCGGGAGTTTCCGGGCGCGCACGAGATCCGCCCCGTGGAGTTGGCTGCCACAGTGACCTGGCTGGACTCGCTGGCCGGCCCGCCTGCGGCTTTCTGAACTGGCGGGCTGGGGCACAGGCCAGCGCACACGCCTGCGCATCGCAGGCTGCCCGTGCAGCGCCGTTCCCGCAGTAGTGGCGTGGGGTTGCAGGCATCGCCTAGTGGGTACATGGCGTTACGCGCAGGGCGCAGGAGCGGTTTCCAATGGTGCATTGCACCCCGCACGGGAACGCATGGCGGCCCACGCCGTCGTACCCGGGGCGTGCGCCATGCACCGCCACAGGAGACCCGATGCCCGATCACGACACCGCCGAGTTTCGCCCCGCACCCGAGGGTGCATCGCCCCTGCCCAAAGTTGCCCTTGCAGCCCTGGGCTGCGCGGCCATCGCGGGCGCTGCGTGGTGGTTCTGGCTGCGCCCCGCAGAGCCTCAGCCCGCGCCATCACCGCCGCCTGTAGCCAGCGCGCCCGCAGCCCCGGCCGCTGCATCCCCCATGCCCGAAGCCTCGGGTCCGCAGAACCTGGTCGATGGCCTCGCGCCCGCCGATGCTGCCTTGCCGCCGCTGGCGGAATCGGACACCCGCGTGACGGCCTTGCTCGGCGAACTGCTGGGCAGCGACAAGGTGGCCCGTTTTCTGCTGACCGAAGGCTTTGTGCGCCGCGTGGTCGCCACGGTGGATAACCTGGGCCGTGCCCAGGCGCCATCGCGCATGTGGCCGGTACAGCCCACGCCCGAGCGCTTCACGGTGGAGGGGGCAGAGGGCGCGCAGACCATCGCCCCCGCCAACGCAGCGCGCTACGGCGCGGTGCTGGCTTTTGCCGAGGCCGTGCCGCTGGACGCCGCCGTGGCGCTGTATGCGCGGCTGTACCCGCTGTTCCAGCAGGCGTACGAAGAGGTGGGCTACCCCCGGCGCTACTTCAACGACCGCCTGGTGGCCGTGCTGGACCATCTGCTGCTTGCGCCCGAGCCCAAGGGGCCGCTGCGCGTGAAGCTGCTGCCGGTGAACACCGACGTGCCCGACCTGCGGCCCTGGGTGCGCTACGAGTTTGCCGACCCGGCGCTGCAGGCACTGTCGAGCGGCCAGAAGATCCTGGTGCGCATGGGGCCTGCCAACGAGGCGCGGGCCAAGGCGCTGATCCGCGAAGTGCGCCAGCGCGTCGCCACCGGCGCGGTCGCCCGCAAGCCCGTGCCGTAGTCCCGCAGTGCGCGGGGCCGTGGCGGCAGGCTGTGCTGTGGGAGTAGGCTTTAGGGCTCCAACCCCTCCGGCGGATCAGGCCTGCGCAGGCCGTGGGCCGTGGCGCAGGGTCAGCAAGGTGCCCAGTGTCAGGGCCGCCAGTGCAAACGCCGGCCCGCCCAGGGCGCCCACATGGTCCACCATCAGCCCGCCAAAGATCGCGCCGCTGGCAATCGCGATCTGAAACGCCGCCACCAGCAGCCCGCCCGCGCCCTCCGCCTGGTCGGGCGCAGCGCGCACGATCCAGGTCTGAAAGCCCACCGGAAACGCGCCGAACGCAAACCCCCACAGCGTGACCGCCACCGCCGTGATGGCCGCCGACTGCCCGGCCACCAACAGCGTGGCCGCCAGCATGGCGATGACAGCCCCACCGGCCACGATGGCCTGGCGCTCGCTGCGCCCCGCGATCCAGCCACCCACGAAGTTGCCGAAGAACCCCCCCACGCCGTAGCCCAGCAGCACGGCCGTGATGGTGGCCACCGACAGGTGCGTGACCTGCTCCATCAGCGGGCGAATGTAGGTAAAGCCTGCAAAGTGCCCCGAGATCACCAGCAGCACCGCCAGCAGCGCCACGCGCACCGGCGGGCGGCGCAGCAGCTCGCCCAGTACCTTGAGGTTGGGGTTGTCGCGCGGGGGCAGGGCGGGCAGGGCCACCAGCTGCACCGCCAGAGTGATCAGGCTGATGCCGCCCGCCGCGATGAAAGCGCTGCGCCAGCCCCACAGGTCGCCCATCCACGCGCCGATGGGGGCAGCACACACGGTGGCCACCGACACCCCGGTCAAGATGAGCGACATGGCCCGCGCAAACAGCGAGGCCGGTACCAGCCGCATGGCGAGCGCCGCTGACATGGACCAGAACCCACCCAGCGCCACGCCCAGCAGCACCCGCGCCGCCAGCAGCGTGGCCATGCTGCCGGCCAGGGCCGACATCACGTTGGACAGCACCAGCAGCAGCGTGAAGGCGATCATGACCAGCCGGCGGTCGATGCGGCGCGTGAGCAGCGGCAGCGACGGGGCGGCCACGGCGGCCACCAGCGCGGTGACGGTCACGGCCTGGCCCGCGGCCCCATCGCTCACGCGCAGGTCGCTGGCCATGGCGGTCAGCAGGCTGGCGGGCAAGAATTCGGCCGTGACCAGGCCGAACACGCCCAGCGCCATGGACGCCACGGCGGCCCAGCGGGCCTCGGTGGGCTCGGGGGTGGAGTGCGGGGCGGGGGTGGCATCGGCCACGGCGCCCACAGGGGCGTCGAGGCAGGCGGAGCAGGAAGGGGAGGAGGACACGGGAAAAGGCCTTCGGATGGATGGATGTCCATGCTAGGGATAAGATGGCGGCGTTTCCATGCCGTAAAAGCCGAAATGCTTGACTTTTTATCCAGACCGTTCGAGCAAGTGCCCCAGCAGCCCTTTGCCGAGCCGCCGGACCTGCTGACCCAGATCCTGCTCGGCCTGCGCCTGGACGGCGTGGAGTATGGCCGCTGCGTGCTGCACCCGCCCTGGGCCATCGCCTTCCCGGCGCAGCGCTCGGCGCGGTTTCACTTCGTGGGCCACGGCGGCGCCTGGCTGTGCACGCCGGGCACCGAATGGCAGCGCCTGAACATGGGCGATGCGGTGCTGCTGCCGCACGGCAGCTTCCACGTGCTGGCCAGCTCGCCCGACGTGCCGCCGGTGGACATCGACACGCTGGCGCGCAAGGCCGTGTCTGAAAACATCTACCTGGTGGACGGCCGCGATGCGGGCCGCGTGCCCCTGGGGGCCCCGGTCGCGCCGCCGCCGCCGCTGGTGCCCGACGTGCTGTTCAGCGGCGCGCTGCGCTTCAACCTCGACCCACTGCACCCGCTGATGGCCATGATGCCCGCGGTGATGATGGCCGGTGATCTGGCCCGGCGCGACACCACCGTGCCCGTGCTGCTCGACGCCATGGAGCGCGAGGTGGCGCAGGACCGCATGGGCGCCTGCGCCATCCTGGCGCGCCTGGCCGATGCACTGGCCGCCAGCATCATCCGCGCCTGGGTGGAGTGCAGCTGCAACAACCCCACAGGCTGGATCGCCGCCGTGCGCTGCCCGCGCATCGGCAAGGTGATCGCCGCCATCCACGCCGAGCCCGAGCGCGACTGGAGCGTGCCGCTGCTGGCCGACCTGATGGGGGCCTCGCGGTCGAGTTTTTCGGAATCATTCACGCGCACCATGGGCGAGAGCCCGGCGCGCTACGTGGCCAAGGTGAAGATGTCACAGGCCCGCCGCTGGATTGGACGCGACGGCATGCGCGTGGCCGTGGCGGCCAACCGGCTGGGGTACGAATCCGAAGCCTCGTTCAGCCGCGCATACAAAAGGATTATCGGCCAGCCGCCCAGCACGGCGCGTGCGGAGTGATGGGTGATGCACGTGCAGCAGGGCGCTGGAGCGTGACCGCTATGCCCGGGGCAGCGGCAGCGCCGTCTTGTAGCGCACCTGCTTGAGCGCAAAGCTCGAGCGGATCTTTTCCACACCGGGCATCGGGGCGAGCTGCTCCACGATGAAGCGCTCCAGCGCCGAAATGTCGGTCACCGCCACGCGGATCAGGTAGTCGCTGTCGCCGCTCATCAGGTAGCACTCCATCACCTCGTCATGCTCCGCAATGCGGCGCTCGAAATCGGCCAGCGCCTCCTTGCTCTGCGCCTTCAGGCTGATGCTGATGAACACATTGAGCCCCAGCCCCAGCGCCGCCGCGTTGGCCAGCGCCACATAGCGGCTGATGACGCCCGCGGCCTCCAGCGCCTTTACCCGGGCCAGGCAGGGCGAGGGCGAAAGGTGCACGCGCCGCGCCAGCTCCACGTTCGACAGCGAGCCGTCGGTTTGCAGTTCGGCCAGGATGCGCAGGTCCATGGTGTCAAGTTTCATGTGCTGCAGTTTATGTTTTTTGCGGCACAAGCTGCCGCAAAAAGGCGCGATCAATCGTAAAACAGCAACTCATACGGGCGGGCGATGACTACAGTGCTTGCATGAACGCGCTTACACCCCACAACCTGCTGCTGGCGCCCGGCGCCGCCCCCGACATCGACCCTGAGGAAACCGCCGAATGGCGCGACGCCTTCCTGGCCCTGGTGGCCACCGAAGGCCCGGAGCGCGCGCGGCACATCCTGCAAGAGCTGGTACGGCTGGCGCGCACCCAGCGCATTGGTTGGCAGCCGGACCTGAACACGCCGTATGTGAACACGGTGGCCGCGCAGGACCAGCCCGCCTTCCCCGGTGATCTGGCGGTCGAAGAGCGCGTGGCCTCCATCGTGCGCTGGAACGCGCTGGCCATGGTGGTGCGCGCCAACCAGGCCTATGGCGAACTGGGCGGCCACATCGCCAGCTACGCCAGCGCGGCCGACCTGTTCGAGAGCGGCTTCAACCACTTCTTCCGCGCCCGCGAAGGCGTGGGCGAGGGGCAGCACCGGGGCGACCTGGTGTTCTTCCAGCCGCACAGCGCACCGGGCGTGTATGCGCGGGCGTTTCTGGAAGGCCGCTTGAGCGAGCAGGACCTGATGCACTACCGCCAGGAGCTCACCGCGCCGACTGCGGGTGCGCAAGGCCTGTCGAGCTACCCGCACCCCTGGCTGATGCCGGACTTCTGGCAGTTTCCCACCGGGTCGATGGGCATCGGCCCCATCAGCAGCATTTATCACGCGCGCTTCATGCGCTATCTCACGCACCGCAACCTGCTGGACTGCAGCCAGCGCAAGGTCTGGGGCGTGTTCGGCGACGGCGAGATGGACGAGCCCGAGAGCATGAGCGCGCTGACCCTGGCCGCGCGCGAGGGCCTCGACAACCTGGTCTGGGTGGTCAACTGCAACCTGCAGCGCCTGGACGGCCCGGTGCGCGGCAACGGCCGCATCATCGACGAGCTGGAGCGGCTGTTCGCCGGCGCGGGCTGGAACGTGGTCAAGCTGGTGTGGGGCAGCGACTGGGACGGCCTGTTCGCCCGCGACCTGACCGGTGCGTTGGTGCGCACGCTCGAAGGCACGGTGGACGGCCAGATGCAGACCTTCGCCGCCAAGGACGGCCGCTTCAACCGCGACAACTTCTTTGGCCAGAACCCCGAGCTCGCGGCCCTGGCCCAGGGCATGACGGACGAGCAGATCGATCGCCTCAAGCGCGGTGGGCACGATCTGGTGAAGATCCACGCCGCGTACGCCGCCGCCGCGCGCCACCAGGGGCAGCCCACGGTGATTTTGGCGCACACCAAGAAGGGCTACGGCATGGGCACGGCCGGCCAGGGCAAGATGACCACGCACAGCCAGAAGAAGCTGGACGAGACGGACCTCATCGAGTTCCGCAACCGCTTCAACCTGCCGCTCACCGACGAGCAGGCCACCAGCCTCGCGTTCTTCAAGCCCGCGGAAGACAGCCCCGAGATGCGCTACCTGCGCACCCACCGCCAGAACCTGGGCGGCTACCTGCCGCGCCGCGAGACGGCCTGCGAGGTGCTGCCCGTGCCGGCCATCGAGGGCTACGCCCAGTTCGCGCTGCAGGCCGATGGCAAGGAGATGAGCACCACCATGGCCTTCGTGCGCATGCTGGGCAGCTTGCTCAAGGACGCCACGCTGGGCCCGCGCATCGTGCCCATCGTGGCCGACGAGGCGCGCACCTTCGGCATGGCCAATTTGTTCAAGCAGGTCGGCATCTACAGCAGCCTGGGCCAGCGCTACGCGCCCGAGGACATCGGCTCGGTGTTGAGCTACCGCGAGGCGCTGGACGGCCAGATCCTGGAAGAAGGCATCAGCGAGGCCGGCGCCATCGCCAGCTGGACGGCCGCGGCCACCAGCTACAGCGTGCACGGCCTGGCCATGCTGCCGTTCTACATCTACTACTCGATGTTCGGCTTTCAGCGCGTGGGCGACGCCATCTGGGCCGCGGCCGACCAGCGTGCGCGCGGCTTTTTGCTGGGCGCTACGTCGGGCCGCACCACGCTGGGCGGCGAGGGCCTGCAGCACCAGGACGGCAGCAGCCATCTGGTGGCTGCGACGATACCCAACTGCAAGGCGTACGACCCGGCCTATGCTGGCGAGATGGCCGTCATCGTCGACGCCGGCATGCGCGAGATGGTGACCGAGCAGCGCGACGTTTTTTACTACGTGACGCTGATGAACGAGAACTACGCGCAGCCTGATCTGCCCGCCGGTGCGGCAGAAGGTGTGCTGCGTGGATGCTATGTTTTTAGGAGCTACCCGCGCTTGCTGGACGAGCGTGAGGGGGCTGTTTTGCCTCAAACCGTCACCCTTCTGGGCTCGGGCGCCATCCTGACCGAAGTGGTCAAGGCGGCGGAGCTGCTGGCCGCTGAGGGCGTGGAGGTGACGGTGATCAGCGTGACCAGCTGGAGCGAACTGGCGCGCGACGGCGTGGCTTGCGAGCAGCGTGCCATCGCGGGAGAAGATAAGCCGGGTACCCCCTGGCTTGCAGCGCAACTGGCCGCCACGAGCGGACCGGTGATCGCTGCGACCGACTATGTGCGTGCTGTGCCTGAGACGGTGCGCGCCTTTGTGCCGGAGGGGCGCAAGTATCTGACGTTGGGGACGGATGGGTTTGGGCGCAGCGATACGCGGGCGGCGTTGCGTAAGTTCTTTGGCGTGGATGCGGATGCGGTGGTGCGGGCTGCGAAGTTTGCGATGGGGGCTGCAACGAACCGGTGACGGGTTCGGTGCTGTCTGCGTTGCCGATTGGGCGAGGTTTCTTGCTTTGCGATCAGCTGCATCACCTGCGTTTGCAGGGGCTGTGCTTGGGTTGAGGGCGGGGGCCGGGGTGTGCGCCCGGCGGCGCAGTAACTTTCTCTTGCGTCGCCAAGAGAAAGTCACGGCGGTCTCAAACATCAAGTGCAACACCGGGTGGAATACGGGCGTTGTGCTTCACACAGTCTTCAAAGAAGACCTCTGCGGGAGTCTTGAAGTTCAGTGTGGCGCGTGGCCGAGTGTTCAGGCTCCAAGCTATCTGGTCAAGCTGGCGCTGGGAATACACGCTCAGGTCCGTTCCCTTGGGCAGGTACTGCCTGATCAAACCGTTGATGTTCTCATTGCGCCCCCGCTGCCAGGGGCTGTGTGGGTCTGCAAAGTAGATCTTCAGTCCCGTGCTCTCGGCAAGTTTCTTGTGCAGCGCCATCTCTTTGCCCTGGTAATAGGTCAGTGTCTGGCACAACGCCGAGTCCAGCGGGCCGAAGGCCGCCTCAAAGCCTTTGAACACGTCCAGGGCGGTAGCACCATCGACTTTGACAATCATCACAAACAGAGTCTTGCGGCATACCAGCGTCCCCACAGAGGATCAGTTGGCCCCACCCTTGATGAGATCTCCTTCCCAATGCCCGGGTACCAGTCGATCATTGACCTCAGGCGGACGGACATGGATGCTGAGCATGTCAGACAGGGTTCCGCGTCGGCCGTCTACCCTGCCATTGGGTCTGCGGGCACCCCGGCTTTGGCGCAGCAGCGAGGTCAACTCCTTGCGAAGCTCTCCCTTGGGCCTGGCATAGATGGCTGTGTAGATGGTCTCGTGCGAGGCTTGCAAGCGGGGTTGTCCAGGATGGTTTCGCTTGAGGATAGCGGCGATCTGCTGGGGCGACCACAGCTGATCGAGCATGCCCCGAACACAGCACCACAGGGCGCTGCCATTGCACAGCTTGCGTGGCTGCCTGGCAGCGCGGCGCACTCGTCGTGCACGCTTGCCGGCCTGCACGGCGTTGTAGCCCTCGGCAATCAAAGGGCGCCCCATGCGCATATCTTGGTTGGGCCTGCGCCAACCGTTGCGCAGCAGTTCTCGACTCACGGTGCTGGGTGCACGCTTGAGCGTTCGCCCAATCAGCCTGGTGGTGCAGCCTTGCTGCTTCATGGCCATGATTGCTCCGCGCTCTTCTGCACTCAGGTGCACGTATTCGGTTGTCATTCAGTGCTTCTCCTCAGGGCAAGGGAGTGTTGCACTTGGGGCTTGAGACCGCCAGGCAAAGAAAAGGCGACCCCCAGTCTGCGTCCCCCGTTCGCCCTGTCGGGCGAACGGGGGCAACCTGCGATGCTCGGGCCGGGGGTGGCGTCGCAGAACTCGCTGCGCGGGGCCTTT
>Ga0209023_10000916_pt1 | contig 41697 bp, 39 predicted proteins | sample LakOneMetagenome_FD_187468 | JGI IMG/M metagenome (GOLD analysis project Ga0209023, IMG submission 187468) | Freshwater and sediment microbial communities from Lake Erie, Canada (SPAdes) (version 2) | ecosystem: Environmental > Aquatic > Freshwater > Lentic | place: Lake Erie, Canada...
GATACTAAAAATTTCTGTTTATTGCAGACATGCCTAATCAAAGGGTACGTGTTATTGACCCATCTGGTATTATACATACAATTACAGGGACTGGCACTTCCGGGTATAGTGGTGATGTAGGACCCTCTACAGCCGCACAAATATCCAATCCGGAAGGACTAGCTTTGGATGTTTGCGGGAATCTTTATATCGCCGATGACAATAACTTGAGAATTAGAAAAATTACATTCCCAACCCCTGTACTGATTACCCCTACAATTAGCATATCTGCTATTACCAGTGCTTCTGTAGGTACTATAGTAACTGTAACCGCTGCTGTGTCTAATGCAGGTAGCAGTTATATCATCCATTGGTTGAATAAAGGCGTTGAGTTTACAACCACTACTTCACCATCCGTTACCTATACTAAGGGCACTGGTATAGATACAATCACGGCAAGGGTGGTGAGTACTACCACCTACGGCTGTTACGATAGTACTACCAGTGCAAAGCATATAGTAAGTGTATCATCTGCTGGTATACTGTTACCATACTCAAAAGGAGAACTAATCGTATACCCTAACCCGACAACAGATTTGCTGCACATAAACACAGCAAACGGTACATACCAAATGCTCACCATAACCAACAGCGTAGGGCAGGTAATGCTACAGCGAAATATAACCGCTGCTGAAACAGCGGTACCTGTAAGCAAGCTGCCTGCGGGTATGTATTACATAAGCCTGCGCGGGAGTGCGGGTGTAGCGGTAACGAAATTTGTAAAAGAGTAACTTATGAAGCGCCTTATCATTTTCATCCTGTTATTGCTTCCTGTATTTTCCTACGGGCAGATTGTTACGACTATTGCCGGTGGAGTTTCTGGGCATGGTGGTTATTGGGGAGATGGCGGCCCTGCAACTGCTGCTGAATTCAGTAGTACTGGTTTTATAGTCAGCGATAAGTTGGGAAATATTTATGTAGCTGATCCAGGGAATTATAGAATTCGTAAAATAGATGCAGTGACAAACATAGTTACAACTGTAGCTGGGGATGGTGTGTTGGGTTATAGCCCTGATGGTACAATTGCCACTGCAGCCCATTTCAAATATCCGGCAGGCGTTTGTATAGATGAAGCAGGCAACATCTACATCACAGATTGCAATGACTATAGGATACGTAAAGTAGATGCCATTACAGGTATTATTTCAACGGTTGCTGGTAATGGCATTCAGGGTTATACGGGAGATGGTGGCCCAGCTACAAATGCACAAATCTATGCTATAGGATATACATGCGTGGATAACATGGGCAATTTGTATTTTGGTGACTACCATAAGGTTCGAAAGGTGGATGTTTTCGGTATTGTCAGTACGATTGCAGGTACTGGTTTTGGTGGAGTAACCGGAGATGGTGTAGCTGCTACCGCAACTAATATTTGTGAGGCAGGTATTAGCGTCGATGTTGCGGGTAATCTGTATGTTGCTGATACTACTGGTTCAGTTCGTAAAATTAGTAGAAGTACAGGCAAGATTACAAGAGTAGCTGGAACTGGAGATAATATAATATCCCCATATTCAGGGGATGGTTCTATTGCAACATCGTGTCATATGGGCCCATTAGGCATAACAGTAGACCCTATTGGTAATATATACATTGCAGATCATGCTAATTCAAAGGTAGAAAGAGTAAATACAGTTGGTATTGTAAACACAGTTGCAGGGAGCGGGGTTGCTGGCTTTAGTGGAGATGGCGGTCCGGCTACTGCTGCAGCATTTTATTATGTTGAACATGTTGCAGTAGATAATTGCGGGAATGTCTATATCGCTGATTTTGGGAATAAGCGTATACGCAAGGTAACATTTAGCCCATCATGTGATCCTACCAAACTGAGTGCGCCAACAGTAGGGTATGAAGACATTATATCCGTATACCCTAATCCTGCAGGAGATGTGCTGCATATAAACACGGTAAACGGCAAATACCAAACACTCACCATAACCAACAGTATAGGGCAGGTAATGCTGCAGCAAAATATAACCGCTGCAGAAACAGCAGTACCTGTAAGCAAGCTGCCTGCGGGTGTGTATTACATAAGCCTGCGCGGGAGTGGGGGTGCAGTGGTAAGTCGGTTCATAAAGGACTAACAATAGGGCTATGTAGGTCCCTTATTACACATTATCGGGTAGTAGCCTTATATTTGCGCCAAAATTCAATTATATGTCATTACTGGTAGTAGGAACCATGGCCTTCGATGCGCTGGAAACTCCGTTTGGTAAAGTGGACCGTATCATAGGCGGCTCGGCTACATATGCTGCATGGGCGGCATCAAATTTCACAAAACCTATTAAGCAGGTCTCCATCATTGGCGGCGACTTTCCGCAGGAAGAAATGGATGCGCTTGCTGAGCGTGGCGTAACCTTTGAAGGTGTAGAAGTAGTGCCTGATGGCAAAAGCTTCTTCTGGAGCGGCCGCTACCACATGGACATGAACACCCGCGACACGCTGGTGACCGACCTGAACGTACTGGCACAGTTTGACCCGAAGATACCGGATAGCTACCAGGACTGCGACTATGTGATGCTGGGCAACCTGGCGCCTGCAGTGCAAATAAGCGTGCTGAACCAACTGAAGAAACGCCCGAAGCTGACCATACTGGATACCATGAACTTCTGGATGGATATAGCGCTGGACGAACTGAAGACCGTACTGGGCAAGGTGGACCTGCTGATGGTGAATGACAGCGAGGCACGCCAGCTGGGTGGTGAATACTCTATAGTAAAGGCAGCGAAGAAGATACAGGCAATGGGCCCTAAGTACCTGATCATAAAGAAAGGGGAGCATGGCGCATTACTGTTCTACGAAGGAAAAATATTCTCTGCACCTGCATTGCCACTGGAAGATGTATTCGACCCGACAGGCGCAGGCGATACGTTCGCAGGTGGCTTCATAGGCTATCTTGCCAGCATTGACGATATCTCTTTCGAAGCGATGAAGTCGGCGGTGATCGTAGGTTCTGCTATGGCTTCTTTCTGCGTGGAAAAATTCGGCCCGAACAGGATGAAGGAGATAACAGCTACAGACATACACGGCAGGATAGCTGAGTTTGTGAACCTGTGTAATTTTACAATCAAAGAATAATATCATTGCAGCCGGTGGCACTGCTACCGGCTGCTCATAAAATACTAAAAGAAAATGACTATCGTTCCCGGCGAAATAAAGACTGCGCAGCTTCATGCTTACTTACTCGGCTCCATAGCGCCGCGCCCCATTTGTTTTGCCAGCACTATAGACAGTGCAGGGAATGCGAATCTGTCGCCATTCAGCTTCTTCAATGTGTTCGGCAGCAAGCCACCCATACTCATCTTCTCCCCTGCCCGCCGCGTGCGCGACAATACCATCAAGCATACGCTGGAGAATGTGCACGAAATGAAGGAGGTGGTGATCAATGTAGTGAACTACAACATAGTGCAGCAGGCCAGCCTGGCCAGTTGCGAATACCCAAAGGGCACGGATGAGTTTGTAAAGGCGGGATTTACGGCCATCAAGTCTGATAAAGTAAAGCCGTTCCGTGTGAAGGAATCACCGGTGCAACTGGAGTGCAAGGTGCTGCAGGTAATAGAAACAGGACAGGAGGGCGGCGCAGGCAACCTGGTGATCTGCGAAGTGGTGTGCATGCACATAGACGATAATGTACTTACCCCGGATGGTAAAATAGATCCGCATAAAATAGACCTTGTAGCCCGCATGGGCGGCGACTACTATTGCCGTGCATCGGGCAGTGCAGTGTTTGAAGTGCACAAACCAAACATGGAGCTGGGCGTGGGTGTAGATGCGCTGCCGGCGCACATTCGCCATAGCAAGGTGCTTACAGGCAATCACCTGGGCATACTGGGAAACTGCACTACCATACCATTCGTGAGCCCGCTGAATGATGATGAGCGCCTGACGGATATACTGAAGGCCTACAGCCACGATGAAGATGCCAAAAAACAAAACCTGCACCAGTATGCAAAAGACCTGCTGGACAGCGGTGATGTAACGAAGGCATGGCAGGTGCTGCTGGCTGAATAGATATTGCAGTTCTGTTAATATCGTGTGCATATCATATAGGCATAATACCCAAATAATATTTTGATAACATAATATCAGGTAACTTTAGTATTACTAAAATCTACCGAATATGTTATGGCGAAGATTCAGCGGTGAGCCACTGCATGTACCTGTAAAAAGCGCCGTGGAAGAGGCGATCATCAGGGAAACAACAGCAGGCTACAAGCTAAAAGTGTGCATAGGCACCGACTCACAAGTAAAACATACCGAAACAGAATTTGCGACGGTAATTGTATTTCTTCGTGAAAAACATGGCGGTTTCATGTTCATCAGCAACGACAAATCGAGGCAGCCTTTTACCATCAAGGAGCGTATGCTGCTGGAAGTGGCCAAAAGCATAGAGATCGCCTTCGAGCTGTGCGACCTGTTCAACAGGTACGATGTGGACATGGAAGTACATGCTGACATCAATACCAATCCGCAGTTCAAAAGCAATGAGGCGCTGCGCGAGGCGATGGGCTACATACTGGGTATGGGCTATGCCTTTAAAGCGAAACCTGATGCATTTGCCAGCAGCTGCTGCGCCGACAAAATGGTGAACTGAGCACCAGTGTTAAGTTAAAAGTGAAAAGTCAAAACCTAAAAATGCCGGTAATTCAAAGGCAATTTTTTTTGCGCATTTCACAATACAGTTAACTAACACCATTTTTTTCCTTCTGAAAAAGGGGCCGTCTGACCCCTCAGGGCATTGTCTCCCTCCAAATATTAACTTTTCCGAATTTTTTTTTCCTGTTTAGGCCTTCCCGGTACTTATTTATAAAGAAAAACCTTAAATTTACTATTGTATAGTTAATTATTTTATAATGAAACTTAAAACAATACTTGGATATTGTTTCCTGACCCTATTTATACAGGCTGCGAATGCGCAACCCCTTGTAGAGTTTATAGAAAATAAGGGACAGTGGCCCACATGGTTCAAGTACAAAGCAACCACGCCGGGCGGCGAAATATACCTTGAAGACAATTGCCTGAGATATATTTTATGCGATCCGACAAATCCGGCAAAGATGGATTCCTTTCATCATGGCCTGATAACAGAAGACCCGATGATGCGGTTCCATGTGTACAAAATGTCGTTCGAAGGAGCTAACCAACAGCCTAAGATAACCGGGCAGAAAAAACAAAAGAACTATTATAACTACTTCCTGGGCAATGATCCGAAAAAATGGAAATCGGACATACACCCCTACCTGGCCATGGACTACAATGAGCTGTATAAAGGCATAGACATGCACTTGTCATCAGACGGCAGCTCGCTTGTTTATGAATTTTTTGTGCAGCCGGGCGCTGACGCGGCGCAGGTAAAACTGAACTTTGAAGGGCCGGATAAGATGTACCTGAATGATGGCAACCTGATCATCAATACTTCGGTAGGGCAGATGATGGAAATGAAGCCGGTGGCCTACCAGTACATCAATGACAACAGAACAGAAGTAGCGTGTAACTACAAGTTGAAGAATAACAGGCTCACGTTTGAATTCCCGGACGATTATGATCATTCGAAACAACTGATCATAGACCCAACGGTTGTGTATTGCTCCTTCACCGGCTCAACGGCAGATAACTGGGGCTTTACGGCCACCTACGACAATAGCGGTAATATGTACCTAGGCGGTTTCACCAACGGACTGAATCCGTCTGAGTCTTTCCCGGTAAGCCCGGGAGCCTACCAGAGCACCTTTGCAGGCGGCCAGACCTCTGGTGGCGGATCTATAGGGTATGCTGCGGATATCAGCATCATAAAGCTTTCGCCTGATGAAAAACTGCGCATATATGCTACGTACATAGGCGGATCGAACAATGAAAGGCCGCATAGTATGATCGTGGATAATGCGGGCAACCTGATCATAGCAGGGCGTACGCACTCTTCTAACTACCCGGTGACATCAACAGCATACCAGAATACTAATAAAGGCGGGTGGGACATCATTGTTACGACACTTAACTCAACAGGAACAGGCCTTGTAGGTTCTACTTACATAGGCGGTAGCGGAGATGACGGACTGAACTTTGACTCGACAGAAGTAACCTACGGGCACCTGAAATATAACTATGGCGATGACGCGCGCAGCGAGGTGCAGATAGACAATGCAGGCAATGTGTATGTAGCCAGCAGCACTATGTCTGTCAATTTCCCTACTACTCCGGGTGTAGCTGCTCCTTCCGGCTTCCAGGATGGTGTTGTTTTTAAAATGAACAGTTCACTGAGCACTCTATTATGGAGCAGGTATATAAGCGGGGTAGGCGATGATGCCGGCTATGTGCTTGCGTTCAACACTACACAAACAGCACTGTATGTAGCCGGTGGGACGAACAGCCCTGACTTGCTTTCATCAGTATCCGGTGGCTGGCAGCCTACCTATCGTGGCGATTCGGCAGATGGTTATATCATGAAGTTTCAGAACAGCCCTCCTTATACCCTTCAGAAAGCTACTTATGTAGGCACCGCGGGCTTTGACCAGGTATATGGCCTGCAGGTAGACCCGAACGGAAATGTATATGCTATGGGCCAGGCGCTGGGCGGCGCTTTCCCGGTGACAGCAGGTGTATACAGCAATGCAAATTCAAGCCAGTTCATCATAAAGATGGACAGTAACCTTACAACAGACCTTATATCGACCGTATATGGATCGAAGGACCCGACGCATACGAATATATCCCCGGTTGCCTTTCTTGTAGATACCTGTGAGAACGTGTATATCTCAGGATGGGGCGGCGACATAATGGGCGTTCCGGGGTTGTCGCGCTCGGGTACTACCACAGGTATGCCTATAACGCCTGCTGATGCGATATTGAGCACAACCGACGGATTTGATTTTTACTTCATAGTGCTGGGACCTGGCATGACTTCGCTACGCTATGGTTCTTTTTATGGCAGAAGTTCGGGTACAGCGGGGTTTGGTGAACATGTGGATGGTGGCACGAGCAGGTTTGATAAAAGCGGTATCATCTACCAGGCCATCTGCGCCAATTGCGGCGGCTCTGCCGGTCCCCCATTTCCAACCACGGCGGGTGTATGGGCACCCGTAAATGGCTGTACCTACAACTGCAACGAAGCCGGATTAAAGATCGCCTTTAATATTGGTCCCGTTGCCGCCAAAGTGACTGCAGGCCCTGCCACAAGCGGATGTGCACCACTCAAAGTCGACTTTACGAATACCTCCAATAACGCATTAACGTACTTCTGGGATTTTGGTGATGGTACTACTTCCACCACATTTTCACCAACCCATACGTTTGTTACGGCAGGCACATTCACAGTTACGCTTTCTGCAGCCAACTCCAATGCGTGCTTCAAGACAAATGATACTATGCGCCTGATCATCGTGGTGGATACGAATATCATCAAGCCAAACTTCACTTATGTACTTAAAGACAGTTGCAACCCTTATGTAGCATCGTTTACCAATATTTCTATTGACCATGTGGGCACACCAACCTACGAATGGCACTTTGGCGATGGTACCAACTATGGTGGTACTACCCCCCCTGACCACAGCTATCCTGACACAGGCACTTACAAGGTAATGCTGGTAATGAGCGATCCGCTTGCTTGTAAGTCACCGGATACTATCATTAAGACTTTGAGCATGCATAATTTCAAAGTATCGGGCAGCTTCCAGTCGCCGGATACGCTATGCCTGGGCAGCACATTCTCCCCTGAGGTTACTGCTCAGAATGCGTCCGGTTACACATGGACTATGGGTGACACCGTAATTAACGGCAAAGTGTTTTCTTACAAATTCCCCAAGGTGGGCACCTATACACTGACACTTACTGTTTCGAACGGCGGCGCTTGTAACGGATCTGTGTCTCAGACCCGGACCCTTACCGTAATAGACGGGCCACTGGCGGACTTTACGTATGGGCCAATACCGCCGGTAGCTAATGTGCCGGTATCGTTCACCAACCAATCGATACGTGCCCTTACTTATCTGTGGGAGTTTGGCGACGACCAGACAAGCAACGAGGTGAACCCTGTGCACCAGTACAACAAAACGGGCACGTACAACGCTTGCCTCAGTGCTTACAACAAAAGCACATGCCCGTCGAAAGTATGTAAGGAGGTATCTACGGAAGTGGTGCCTATACTGGGCCTGCCTACGGCATTCAGCCCGAATGGCGATGGCGTGAATGATGTGTTGTATGTGCGTGGTGCGGCAATAAAAACACTGGACCTGAAAATATTCAATCGCTGGGGACAGCTGATATTCGAAACGAACTCGAAGGAGATAGGCTGGGATGGCACGTTTAACGGTAAGCCACAACCTATAGAAGCTTATGCATTTGTGCTGAATGCGGGCTTTATAGATGGAACTGCTAAAACGATGAAGGGCAATATAACACTGCTGAGATGAGGAAAGTACTCTATACCATATTGTTGTTGTGTGGGCTTAGTGCTAACAAGGCGCATGGACAGAGTATGCACTTTTCGCAGTACTACAATGCACCATTGCTGCTGAACCCTGCCAATACTGCCCTGCTGCCGGAAAACGATTTTCGTGTGGGGCTGAACTACCGCAACCAGTGGGCCACAGTGCCTGTTCCTTACAGCACGTTCTCCGCATATGGCGATGCCAAAATAGGCGGCAACAAAGACAACGAGAACCACAATAACTGGCTTGGGATAGGTCTTGCCTTCTTCAGCGATAAAGCCGGAGATGGTAACTTATCATTGTCACAGGTACAGGCAGATATTGCGTATCACCTGCAACTGAACAAATCAAGTATGATCTCCTTAGGCATATCAGGAGCATCTGTGCAGCGCAGCGTGAACTTTGACAACCTTCTGTTCGACAACCAGTGGGACGGCTTCAACTTCAGCAGCTATTTGTCTACCGGGGAGAAGGTGGGAGTTATGAAAACCAGCTTTTATACCATAGGGGCAGGCGCTAACCTGGCCATCTTCCCGAATGAAAATGTGTATGTGAAGCTGGGTGGCGGCGTACTGAATATCAACCAGCCGGCAGAAAGTTTTTACGGCAGCACTACCAATGTGATCGGCTTTCGCCCGATAGCCAACCTGGATGTGCTGATGCGCACCGGGGATGCGCTTATAGTTAATCCATCCGTTTACTTCACTACCCAAAGCGGCGCTACTGAAATAGTTGGCGGATCATTGTTCCGGATCAATGTAAGCAAGGGTGGCAAACAGTCGTCGCAGTTGATACTTGGCGGCTTTTACCGTGTGGCAGATGCCGCAATCGGTGTTGCCGGGTACCAGATGGGCGATATCCAGTTCATGGCTAACTATGATTTTACGGTTTCCGCACTGACTCCCTATAACGCTGCACATGGTGCTTTAGAGTTCTCCCTGGTCTATTCAAGGGCCTACCACCCGAACGATGGTATTAAAAAAACCTACAACTGTCCCCGTTTTTAACAAATGTTTTCGTGACAGTACAATTTCGTGGTACTATATTTGAGTAAATTATTAATAGTATGGAAAATCAAAAGAATAAAATACTTTTAGTTGAAGACGATACGAACTTCGGGCAGGTGTTGAAGAACTACCTGGAGCTTAATGATTTTGTAGTAGAACTGGCCCGTGATGGTATCCTCGGTCTCGCCGCATTCCGCCGCGAGAAATTTGATATATGCCTGCTTGATGTGATGATGCCGAACATGGACGGCTTCACGCTTGCAGAAGAGATCAGGAATGTAGACCCCGATGTTCCGTTGTTCTTCTTGTCTGCCAAAAGCATGAAAGATGACATCCTGACAGGTTACAAGCTTGGTGCTGATGATTATATCACCAAGCCATTTGACAGTGATGTACTGCTTTCAAAAATAAAGGCAGTGCTGAAACGCAACCAGGAGCTCCAGGACAAACAGCACTCACAAATAGAATTTGTAATAGGCGCTTACCACTTCAACAGCAAGCTGCGTACGCTGAAACATGGTACTGCTTCCAGCACGCTATCTCCTAAGGAGAATGAACTGCTGCTGATGCTTTGTGAATATAAGAATGACCTGCTGCCACGCGAAACCGCACTGAAGCGGATATGGGGCAGTGATACTTACTTCAACGGCCGTAGTATGGACGTTTACATAGCCAAGCTGCGTAAATACCTGAAAGAAGACAGCAGCGTGGAAATAGTGAACATCCACGGTAATGGCTTCAGGCTGGTGGTACCGGAATAAAACCCGGACAACTTAAACCCCTGACCCCTCCCGCTGAAAAAGCGGGACCTTGTTACGGGGGACCCGCCACTGGGCTGCGGTTAGATCGTTAGGGTTTGAGGTGCTATTTAGCAGTCTTATTGGAAATATTTTGGAACGGGATGCATACAAATGCATCCCGTTTTGTTATTTTTATAGTATGGGGAAATTGCTTCTGATAACTGTGTTCATTTATTTTGCATTGTTTGATGCATTATATGCGCAGACCTATTCAAAGGGCTACCTTGATTCAGTAAAAGCATTCTACAGCGATTGGGAACAACATCAGCGCGATTTTGTTCACGTGATAAATGATAACACCGAGGATGCCCGTATGCTGGAATTGTGCGTGAAACAGATGAATGACAGAGAGCATCATTGTCCGTCATTTACAATACATGAGAAAATCTATAAACACAATGCAAATTATGATGTAACGATGGATCGCGGGACATTGACAAATGACAGCATTGTTCTTACCCAAGATGAGATCGGCACACTGTTTAAAACAATTGAACATTCGATGTCTTTTAAGTGGCCCAAGAGTATTTTCCCAAACGCTGAAATCGTCAGTCTTCAACAATATCAAGCAGAAATGCCCAAATTAAAAAGGCCGGACAAAGGAATCTGGCATCTTTCATTGCCTTACTTTATAAGAAACGGGCACTATTGCATCATGTTCTATCTTTATTATTGTGGATGGGATTGTGGGTACGAATCACTTATCGTGTATAAAAATAATGACGGCAAATGGAAAAAGTACGGCACTTTAATGGAGGCCCTGTTTTGATCATTTTTTAATACAGTCATTAAGCCATTCACCTATTATTTTAGTACTTTTGGCGCACAATGAAGCATTTGCCTAACCTGCTGACGCTTGCCAACCTGATGTGCGGATGCATAGCTATCGCTTATATATTCACCGCGCAGCCATACCTGTCTATGAATGTGCAAAGTGGTGCATTGCCTACGTGGCAGTGGGTATATGGCGCACAGCAAATGTACCTGGGCAGTATTTTCATAGGCATAGCCGCGGTATGCGATATGCTGGACGGACTTACTGCAAGGGCGTTGAAGGTATTCTCCCCTATTGGTAAGGATCTTGACTCGCTTGCTGACCTTGTGTCGTTCGGTGTAGCGCCATCGGCTATTATCTTCAAACTACTGTGGGATGCGCAGATGGGTGAAAAGAACGCTCTTGACGTGAATATGCTGGGCATGATGCCGGCGTTCCTGATCGCTTGCTTTGCTGCACTTCGCCTGGCTAAGTTCAATATTACAGCTTCGGCACAGAGGTCATATTTTATAGGTATGCCGGTGCCTGCAGTGGGTGTGGTGGTTGGTTCGTTCCCGCTTATTATGTGGTACACGTCGGGCACGTCGCACAACTACTTTGTGATGCTGATACAGCACAAGTGGGCGCTGTATGGTATAGTGGCAATACTCTGCTGGCTGATGGTATCAGGTGTAAAATTCATTAAAATGGTACCCTACAAATGGAGTCTGGCACATGCATGGCCTCAATTGGTACTCGTACTGTTTTCAATAGTTGCCTTCTTTCTGTTCTCAGTTACAGCTATACCAATGGCATTTGTACTGTATGTAGTACTGTCGTTCATTTATAAGCAACCTGATACAATAGAAGCACCAATCCCAAATACTTTTTGATCTCAATATCTGAATATGAAATATACAGCGCATATAAACGTAATGCCCCTTAAAGAATTGCTGGACCCACAGGGCAAGGCAGTGAATACAAGCCTGCACAATCTAGGCCTGACCAATGTACAGGATGTGCGTATTGGCAAGCACATTACCCTGAACATAGAGGCAGCAAGCAAGGATGCAGCTGAGCAGATAGCCCGTGAAGCATGCAAAAAACTGCTTGCTAACCAGGTAATGGAGGCGTTCGACTTTACTATAACGGAATAACCCTCCGACTCCCTAAAGGGAGTTACCGATTCTCAACTGACTTAAATGCCCTGCGGGGTTGCAATGCGTCTTTACCTTGTACCATCGCCGATAGGCAACCTGGGAGATATTACCTACCGTGCAGTAGAAATACTACGCAAGGCAGAGGTAATATTGTGTGAAGACACCCGCAGCAGCTCGGTACTGCTGAAGCACTACAACATAACCGGCCCGGTGACACCCTACCACCAGCACAATGAGCACAAGGTAACGCCACACCTTATAGAGCAAATGCTGGCCGGCAAAACCTTTGCACTGCTGACCGATGCCGGGACACCCGGCATATCAGACCCCGGCTTTTTGCTGACAAGGGAGTGCATCAAGAATAATATACCCGTAGAATGCCTGCCGGGCGCTACGGCTTTTGTGCCTGCACTGGTGCAGAGCGGTATACCAAGCAACCGATTTGTATTTGAAGGTTTTTTGCCGCCTAAAAAGGGCCGGCAGACCATGCTGAAGACACTGGCAAGAGAAGAACGGACGGTGATCTTCTACGAATCGCCGCACAGGCTGGTAAAAACGCTGCATGAGCTGGTGACTTTCTTTGGTGCAGAACGGCAGGCGGCAGTATGCCGTGAGTTGACGAAGATGTTTGAAGAAACCAACAAGAATACCCTTACCGCTCTTGCTGCCCACTATGAAAAACACCCACCAAAGGGCGAAATAGTGATAGTGATAGAGGGAAATCCTGCCCGCCGGTCTAAGAAAGAGCTAGAAGCAGAGCTGGAAGAAGATGAGGATGACGAGTGACCTAGCAGAATAACATGCGATACCTTCGGCATCGTTTCTTATTATAATTCTGTTTTCTATAAACATTTGATGTCTTCGGCATCATTTTGGATTTAACATATTGTAATAACAGCGGTTGTTGGCACTATTTATTAGCGTAGCTAATGAAACACGCAACAATGCCTATTTACCTGCAAATAATCTGGTTATTCATCCTTGCAATCCCCATTGCATGCATTGCATGGACGGTGACGCATGAAGAAGTATTCAGGGAACCAAGGGAGTACTGTATACGGTGCAGTAAGGAAGGCAAGACTATATTAAGCAGGAAATTCTTTTACCTATTTACCTGCGAATATTGCTTCAGCCACTATGTTACAGCGCTTATGTTGTTCATTACTCAATATCAACTGCTATTCGCTGACTGGCGGGGTTATCTCATCGCAGGGTTTTCGCTGGTATGGATCGCTAATGTGTATATGAGCTTGTATAACGTTATTAAGATAGACATTAAGGGAGAAAAAATCAAAGTGCAGGTGGAAGAAAAAAAGCTGAAACCCCCAACCCCTGAAGGGGGGCCTTCCATCATTACAGACAGCACTATTTAACTAAGTCTAAATTCTGAACAAGTCATGGATCCGACGCGTAGTTCGAAGCTCACTATGACATTCACCATGACACCTTCGCTATTGGGCGATAAAAGCAGGCTCACTGTTTCATAAGAAGGGCGGCCACGAGGGCCGCCCCTACATGTTTTATCGTAGGCCTGTTATGGTTTTTCCTTTCGGGTATTTTACTGTGTAGCCAAATGATATGTTCTTCGATTCATTAGGCGCGAGTGTTACATTCCACTTCATGATGCCGGTTGTTTCATCGTACTCTGATGCATCGCCTGTTGTTTTATCTTCCAGCACTATCTCCTTATCGTTGCTTACAGGCTGCTGATCCTGCACCGTCAGGTTTATCTTTTCTTTCCTGGTGTTGCGAATGCTAATGGTATAGGCGAATGTTTCGCGGATATTAGTACCGATAGTCTTTACGCTACGCAGCTTTTTGTCCTGCTCTCTTTTAACTACTATTTTCTTATCCCTGCCCAACGATATGGTCATAGTATCTTTTACATTGCGCACGTCCATGTATCCCTGCCCTACATAAGTACCTTCGTAGAAGATGTTGGTCTGGCCAGGTAGTAAATTCAGGTCTTCCCAGCCTGTGATCTGCGCCTGCAGGAATGCATCCTTATCCATCTTAGGCACTACGAAGTAGCGGTAAGAGGCAGGCACATCATACTTCTTTATTGCTACCAGGTGCTGCTGGCCATCGCTAGGTATGGTGTATGGCAGATCTATATCGAAGCTTGTATTGATGCCGGCATTGTCAACAGCGACATAGTCATTTATAGATGTTGGCGAAGGTGCTTGTACACCATCCATGACATAAATCTGCCCATCTGATCTTGCACCTCCAATATTCAACGCAGCGCCTCTCTGCTTCTGATACGAACCAGAAGATAATTTCGCCAGATCCGTTGCTTCAGGAACATAAATTGCCAGATACCAAGGACTCATAACAGGCGCATCAACACCTTCCTGCGGATTGCCGGTAGATAAGCTAAGACGAATGTTGTTCCACTTCACACCGCTGTTCTGGTAGATGTTGGCTTTGTAGAACAGCTTTACCGGACTGTTGGCGTCATCGGCCATGATATCGTAAGTAGGTGACCAGCCTGCATGCGGCACTACGTAGCCTATGGTTACTGATGTTGCAGTCGCTTCTTTAGCATAGAATTTCACCAACAACTGACCGCCTGGCTGGTAGTCTTTCTTTTGTTCTTCATCGAGCTGCTTAGTAAGTTTAACTATGCGCTCATCGGTTTTTTTCTGCTGCTCTTCCAGCTTGCTGCGCTGGTTCAGGTAGCCTTCCATTCTTACATTAATAAGGTCCAGCATCTTTACCAACTCTGCTACTGAGAGGCCGGTATTTGCACCCCCTACTTTGCCATTGTCTTTCAGCACCGTCAGCTGCTCGTTGAGGACTTTTATCTTGTTGCCGGTAAGCTCTTTGCTGTCTTTCAGCAGCTCTATACTGTCTTTCAGTTCCTTAGCCTTAGGAGATAAACTCTCGGCAGCTAAAAAGTTATTCTGGAATGTGGCGCTTTCGACTACCACGCCATTAGTCGCTTTTACCGTCAGGCTCTGGCTGTTCACATCGCCTGCTACGTTAGTGAATAGCAGTTCATTCTCTCCTTTTACAAGATTGATCTTTGCGCTGCTTGTCAGTTCTGCGCCGCTGAGGAATACTGTGGCTGCATCAATATTCAGCCTTTGCTGTGTCTGCGCATGTGCAACTGTGGTAAAGCATACCATCACCGCAACTGATATCCTGTATAGTTTCATAAGCATGTGTTTAGGTAAAAGACGTAAAAAAGGACATCATTCCACAAGGAGCAATGCTTATATTTTTGTTAAAGGAAGAATTATTCTGTTTCGGCGCTATTGTTTCCGGCACCTGGCAACATCTCTTTGTCGAGCGGCAATATGTATAATAATGGCACCAATGCATAGATCACATAGGCTATATTCACATTAATAAAACTCAACGAGGCAGCAAGCAAATAGAGTAGCGGACCTGCGAAAAGAGAGAGCCTGACGTTTTTGCGTACGCTTTCTTTCTCGAAAGAGCTTTTCAGATAATTCTTTGTGTTATAATAATAGAACCATGTAAGCACCAGGGAGGTAAGCCCAACCGTTGCTCCCCATATAGCCGTCATAATCGGCTGACTTGGATATGAGCCCATCATGTGAGTAGGAAAAGGAATGAGCGTAATAAAGAATAGCAGGATGGTATTGATCCACACAACGCCGTAATCACTTTTGGTAGCCATATGCATGATCTGGTGGTGATGCAGCCACATGAGCGCAACGAAAAAGAAACTGATCATCCAGCTGAAAAATATATGAGATACCCCTTTTAAAGCGTGAAGCACCTCTTCCACATTTTCAGGGTGCTCTATTTCCGGTATTTTTATTTCCAATACGAGCAGTGTAATGACTATGGCGAACACGGCATCACTGAATGCCTCGAGCCGGGTCTTTGAGAACTGCCATTGTTTGAACTTTTCGGAAAAGGCCATAATCGGAGCGGTATATATATAGGTATTGCGATTTATGAGTATCTAATCCCTCAAAGCTAATAAAAATTATTTATGGAATTGCAGGGCTTTAGTGTCTATATCCTTAAAGCATTAAGCTTAATTTTGCCACCGCAAATAATAATAATGAGCTACGAAGAAAGAAGAAGACCAGCAAGAAACCATATGCGCACCAGCATGGACATAGGGATGGGACTCTTTTATATGATAATAGGGGGATTTGTGCTTTACTTCCAGGCTTTTGGCAATATGTCCCTACCGGCATGGATATCTTATTTACTTGGTAGCATGATGATGCTGGGAGGTGGTGCAAGGCTCTACCGTGGACTAAAAGTGATCTTGCCCCAAAAGAACGCAGATACCTCGCAGGGAGAATAGCACCCCATTTGCTGCCGTCGTATATTAGCGCCCTGTTAAATTATTGTTACAACAGATATAAATACCCCATATTTTTAAATTAATAAGTAAAATTGCGCTCTGATGAGTTGGTTGAAAAAAATTATGCTGTGCGGATTGGTAAGCGCTACGATCACATCGTGCGATGATACTCCTAAGCATCCGGACACTATAGCAAGGGGAGTGATAGATATTTCTGCCGATGAAAGCTTCAAACCTATAATAGAAGAGCAGTTGCAGGTGTTTGACAGCAGTTTTCCTGAGGCGAAGATAACGGTACATTATAAGCCGGAAGCGGAGTGCTTTAATGACTACTTTAACAAGAAAGCCCGCATCATTCTTGTAACCAGGCAGCTGAGCAAGGCGGAGAAAGAAATCTGTGATCAGCAGAAGATATTTCCTACTTCAGAAGCGCTGGCCGGCGATGGTATAGCAGTAGTGGTTAATAATAATTCAGCCGATACTGCGTTAGATATGCAGTCACTGAATGGGATACTAACCGGTGTGTACAAAACAAAGTACACGGTGGTGTTTGACAACCAGGCATCGAGCACAGTACGGTACATTACAGACTCTGTACTGAAGGGTAACAAGTTGGGCAGCAATGTGTTTGCAGCCAAAAGCAATAAGGAAGTAATAGACTATGTAGCGAAGAATCCCGGGGCAATAGGTTTTGTAGGCATGAGTTATGTGTATGCCAATGAGGATACCTCGCAGTCGGGCACTTTTATAAAGGATGTAAAGGTGGTGGCTTTGAAAAATGAGAAAGATGGCGAGTTCTATAAGCCCTACCAGGCGTATGTAGCGCTGAAGTCTTACCCGCTGACCCGCAAGCTGTTTTACATCAATGCGGAGAGTTACCACGGACTTGGCACCGGATTTGCTAACTTCTTAGGTAGCTACCGGGGACAACTTATTTTTCTGCATGCGCATTTTTTCCCGCTAAAGGAACAAATAACCATCAGGGAAGCTAAAGTGAATAATCAATAATTGTTTAACAATAAATAAGACACAGTAGCAGTATTTCATATGAGAAGGATAGTAATGATACTTGCGGCCTCGGCCATTACACTGGGCGCAGGCGCACAGAGTACAAACGAAGGGATAAAATTATATAACTACAACAAGCTGAAAAGCGCACAAACTTCACTTGCGCCGCTTGCAGCTACCGATGCACTGGCCAACTACTACCTGGGCCTTGCATACCTGGATGCAGGTGATGCAGCAACAGCTGCTACAACATTCGCAAAATACCCTGAGGACCCTGCAAATATATCAGGTACTGCACGTGTGGCGTTTGTAAATAAAGATGCAGCAAAGGGTATGGCCATAGCTAAAGGCCTTGCTGCCAAGGGCAAAAAGAAAGACTGGGTACAGGAAAAATATGCTGCTGACGCCATAGCCCATACAGAAGGCGGTGACTACCAGCAGGCAATAGCATGGTATACAGATGTGCTGACCAAGACCGATGATGCAGATGCACACATAGGCCTGGGCGATGCATACCGCAAAACATCAGGTGGTGGTGGTAACGCTATGAACAACTATGAGCATGTAACTGAAAAAGATACAAAAAACTCATTGGCGTATACACGTATAGGTGACCTATGGTATGAAGCACATAACTACCAGAGTGCCCTGGACAACTATGGCAAAGCAAAAGACGCTGATGCAACTAACCCACTGCCTTATAAAGCACTTGCTAATGCATATACCCGCTCAGGGAGGTACCAGCAGGCACTGGAGAACATTAAAAAATACATAGACCTGTCTGACAAATCACCGGAAGATAAACTGGAATACCTGCGTGCACTGTACCGGGCACAGAGCAGCTGCGACGCTGCAAAGTATGCTGAAGAAATGCTTGGCGGATCAATGAACAACGACACTAAAACAGAGGTAACCGGTATACTTGGTTATTCACAGGCTGACTGCGGCGACTCTATACAGGCATTGCAGAACCTGCGTAAGTACTTTACTATGCAGGACCCAAAGAAGATCATGTCAGGCGACTACATACAACTCGGCAAGCTGTACCTGAAACTGGACAAACTTGACTCTGCAGGCTACTACTATACAAAGGGCATCAGCGGAGATACATCTCGCAACAAGACCGACGTTTACCGTACGATAGCAGATGCATTCAAAGCAAAGAAAGATTACTGCAAATCTGCTGAGTGGTATGATAACCTTGTTAAGTCTAACCCGGAAACACAGCCAGGCGACTATGCGTGGAGGGCAATCATGTATTACTACTGTCATGACATGAACAAGGCAATGACCGCGGCAAATGAATTCTACGCAAAATATCCTACGCAGCCATCTGCTCCTTACTGGCAGGCTCGTACGGCAGCAGCCATAGACTCTGAGGCTACTACGGGTGGTGCAATTCCTTACTATACCAAGTGGCTGGAGCTGGTAGGCCCGAACTACGAAAAGAAGAACGACCTGAAAGCAGCTTATGAGTACATGATGTACTACTACTACAATAAGAAAGACAAGGAGAACATGAAGCTGTACATTGATAAGGTAAGAAGTGTTGACCCAGCAAATAAGGCAGCAACAGATATTGAAGCTGCTGAAAAAGCTCCGGCCGCTAAGCCGGCTCCGGCAAAACCCAAAAAATAACTATCATAAAAAATAGAAAAGCTGCTCTAACCCGGCAGCTTTTCTATTTTTACACCAATATATTCTGTTATGGAACAAACGATCGAGCAACTGCAATACCCTATTGGCAAGTATGAAGCCCCAACTGCAATGACACCCGAACTGGTGAAGGAATGGATAGCTGTGCTGGACGCATTGCCATCATGGATGGATGCTTGCATAGAGAACCTTGATGAGGAGCAGCTGAAAGTACCCTACCGCGAAGGCGGATGGAGTACCCAGCAAGTAATACACCACCTTGCCGACAGTCATATGAACGCTTACGTAAGGCTGAAACTAGCACTTACAGAAGATACCCCAATCATAAAGCCTTACGCAGAAGCGGCATGGGCAGAGCTAATAGATACGCAGAAAGTGCCTGTTAATGTGTCAGTTACGATGCTTCACGCTATGCACAGGAGAATGGTAGTGTTACTTCAGAATATCTCGGAAAATGACTGGCACCGTTCTTATTTTCACCCGGAACACAAACGCAAATTCCCTATCTGGGAAGTGGTAGCGCTGTATGCATGGCACAGCCGCCACCATACCGAACATATCAGGCGACTCAGGGAAAGGATGAATTGGCGTTAACAATCAGTTAATTGGTAAATTACTTTTCAAAAAATACATCTTATCTTTAACCAAAATTCTCACTATGCAGTCTTACTTACCGGGCTTAACTTATTTACATAGCATACTTCGTTACTTCATTATCCTGTTTGCTATTATCGTAGCGATACAATGCCTCATGGGTATGATGGGCAAGAAGAAATTCAAGAGTATGAACAAGCAATCTGCCTTGGTATTACTTATCTTCTGTGACCTTCAATTACTGCTGGGCGTTATCCTTTATTCTTTGAAAGGCATGACTAACCTGTTCAGCAGCGGCGATGTAATGAAGGACCCTGTGAAGCGCTTCTGGGCGGTGGAACATGGTGTGGGTATGATCATTGCTATCGTGCTTGTGCATATCGGATACAGCGCTACCAAAAAACTGATGGATGATGACCGTAAATTCAAGAAGCTGTTCTGGTGTGTATTTGCTGCATTCGTCGTTATAATAGCTACCATTCCGTGGCAATGGAGGACGCCGGGCGTAGGAAGGCCTAATGTACCGTCCATCATGCGTTCTGCCGTTTAGTGCCTTGCTATGGTAAGAAAACTCCTACAACCCTTTTATACTGCCTATGTGATGCTCACATTTGCGGTAAGCATACTGATCGCATTCCCCTTTTTTGTCCTCATCAGCATAGGCAACAATGTTGCTGCCCGTAAGGCTATTTATGCCATTATCCGGTATTGGTCCATAGGCTGGCTATGGCTTATAGGTATGCCCGTAAGGACAATAGGTAATTGGCCGAAAAGAGGCCGATACATCATAGTAGCCAATCACATTTCCTATCTTGATACGCTAGTTATATTCCCAGCGATCCCCGGGTTCTTCAGAGCTCTGGGCAAAAAGGAAGTATCCAGGATACCGATAGTAGGCTTTATTTATAAGCAGGTAGTGATACTGGTGGACCGCAGCAATGCCCATAGCCGGGCAAAAAGCCTGCGCCTGTTGTGGAGGGTGCTCAACAAGGAGGGCAATATCATCATTTTCCCGGAAGGGACGTTCAATGAAACACCGGCCCCGCTAAAAGATTTTTACGACGGCGCATTCCGGCTTGCCATTAATACTCAGAAGCCAATATTTCCTATGATACTCCCCGATACAGCAGACAGATGGCACTATAGCGGCTGGTGGAAACTATGGCCAGGCCGTAACCGCGTAGTATACCTTGATCCGGTACCGGTGGACGGACTGAAGATGGAGGATCTGCCCGGACTAAAAAAACAAGTGTATGAACGGATGGAAGCAGAATTAATAAAATATGCAAGAAAATGATGCAGGGAGCTACGAAAAAGCGAACTTCGGATACCTAAAACAGCTAAATTTAAATTATTGTTGCAAAAATTGGGATTTAATTATAAAAAATTCACCGAAAGTTCTATTTTTATCGCTGACAATCCATTTTCTTAAATTGTTAACTAGAATAAAAGGCTAATATGCAAAAAGGAATTTTAAAAAATACTACAAAACTGATGACGATATTGTTCGTTGTTCTCAGTTTTAATTCTTACGCACAGGATATTGTGAAGATCAGGAACCAGAATTACACTTCTTATTTCTCCAAGTCTCAGCATATTCCTGCTTTGGTTATTTATTCATTGACACCAGACATGTTCAATTGCCTGAAAACAAAGGGCGAACATGGTATCACTATGGCTACAGACCCACAGTTACCTGAGTTTTCTTCACTTAAGGATGACTACAATAACTCATTGTTTGACAATGCCCAGATGATGTCTTATGCAGAGAATACCTGTGATAAAGACGCATTCGCTGAAAGCTTCTACTATACGAACATGATGCCAATGCCTAAGAACCTGCACAAGGCGCTATGGGAAAAGCTGCATGACAAAGAGATCGTAAAAGCGAAGAAATTCAAGAAAATAAAAGTATTTGCAGGCACTGTAGGCCGCAACTGGGTAATAGGCAAGGACAATAACGTAATAGTACCAGAATGGTGCTGGAAAGTCATCTACATACCTAGCACTGACGAATACCTGTGCTACCAGTTCCACAACATAGAGCCATTTACTCCTAAAGACAAGCTGGCTAACCATAAGGTTGATATCAGCACAATAGAATCACTGGCTGGTGTTCATTTCGTAAATGGCGTTATTTCTGCACCATACGTTACCAACACTCCGAATAACTAATTCTTACACATACTAATTATAGAAAAGCCCCGACACGTTCGGGGCTTTTTATTTTACTGTGAATATTCCTAGGAGAGGTAGTTGATCACAATGTCTGCAAAGAATGGTTCACTATCCCAGTAATAGCTGTGTGTAAAGCCTAGCTTACCGGCTGTGAACTTACAATCAACATTGGTAAGGTTAGTGTAGTAGTCCAGCCCACCGCTTACGTAATCTTTACCATCAAAGTAATTTCTCCATTTTACTTCCTCCAGCAGGCGCTGCAGATCGCAGTCAGCCTTCATATATTGCTTGTTGGATGCAGCGTTGAACCGGCTATCCAGGTCACGCTGCTTAAAACCATGGTAGTTATCAAGGAACTGCTGGCGTATGTACTGATCGTCAGGGACGTTTTCGCGCAGGAAGAACACTATCTTATCCAGCGGGCTGCCGAAGGTTATGTAGCCGTTCAACTGTTGTGACAGTTTAATGTTATCCTGCAGCAGGCATGTACCATCTGTAGCATATGTGGCCACTTCTCCTTTGTTCACAAGCAGGTTGAGCTTATTGATAGCATCGTAAGAGACCTGTGTGCCCAATGAATGACCCGCAACAATTACAGATGGATAGAATAGTTTTTCGTTCTTCATTTTTGCCTTCATCTCATCCTCTAACTTTTTACGCTCTTCAATTGGCAGGCCTTGCTTTTTCAATGCATATTCCTGCTTCAGCGCCGGGAGGTCTATGTGCTCATTTTCCTGTTTCTCCAGCAGGAACTTAACCGACTTCACAGCGCCATCGAGTATCCTGCGCCTGATATCATAGAACTTTGATTTGGGATCCGCCGCATTATATACAACTATGTCTCCGATGACATTCGAAAGGCTATGTATGAAGCTCTCAGAGTAGTCCTTGAACATCGATTCCGCAAACTTACCGACAAAGGGTATTTTTGCGACCAACCATAACAATCCTTTTATAACGACATCTATAAAAATGAACAACTTGGACGCCACAGTAAGAAACAAACGGTAAGTCCCTGCCTTAAAATTTCCTTTCTTATCAAAGAAAATACTGGTGTCTTTATACGCACTACCAAACTGGCCATTGCGTTTATAAAATTTCTTGGCGCCGCTCACTATTCCCTGCAGCCAGGTATTGATGTCTTTCCAGCTGGCCTTGTCTTCGGTATAGTTTGCCCAGTAATATTCGTATAGGTCTATATAATGCTCACTACCTTCTTTTTTTATACGCAAGACGTTATCAAACCACACCTCGCCAGAACTGCCAGGCTTTGACATTAGTTCGTGATTGAGCGTGAGCTTATGCCCATACTTACTACTGAATTGTTTGACTAGCCCCCTGCCGAACTGGTCGAGTGTTTCCAGCGGCAATTGATTGCCTATACCATGCACAATAAGTATGGCAGTATTCCTGCTTACCCAACCTGAAGCGTTCTCAGCCACAACGGGATCGAGATCGATAATGGCGTTACCTTCCAAATCTGATGTCATCATAATGACAAAATACCAATAAATAATTAAATCAAATAATTATCTACCCAGGTGCTCATTACTAGACAAAAAAATACTGCTCACACATCTCTGTGAAAGCAGTAGGTTATAAACAAGAGCAGGCTGTGAATACTCATTCACTTGTGCCCCGGAATGTCGGTTATTTCAACACAACAATGCTGAGAAAACTGCAATTAATTACGCAGACAACTTGTACATTGGTGTGCTTAAATCGTGCAGTGTTTTCTGAATGTGGTTCTTTACCACACGGCTACGCGATATAGCGAAAGTAGCACTAAGTAGGGTCTGCAGGCTTACCTCTGTAGGGTGTTCCAGAATTTTCAGCGCTTTATTTTTGCTGAAGTAGATTACGGCTCTTCTGTTCATATCAGTTCATTTTGTTAGTGTAATACAAAAGGTATGCCAGACACTTTCAAGGGCATGAATATGAATTGTTAATACGCTGAAATACGCTACAGGAAAGGCTATCAAATTGCTATTAACCGAAAATTAAATCTTGATTTTCAAAGTTTTCAATGAGCATAAATACCTAATGAAAGCAGACATTTTGCCCATGTTGAGGAAATGCGGTGGCAGTTGCCGGCTATTTGCCAATGCTTTCCAGGTAGAGGTCTTCTACCTTCTTGCGGGCCCATGGAGTAGCACGCAGAAATTTGAGGCTGGACTTAATACTGGGGTTCTCATAAAAGCAATTGATACGAACCCTTTCATTCATTACCTCCCAACCATAGTGCGCAACAAGATGATTGAGGATCAACTCAAGCGTTATACCATGTAGCGGATTATTGGGCTGTGCAGACAAGTGATATTATTTAAGTGAGGAGGATCATTTTTTTACGGACTCTTTCGCAAATTCTATCAGTTCGGCTGCTGTAATATAGCCTACGGATGTTTGCAGTACATTGCCATTCTCATCGAGTATGAATAAAGAAGGATAACCGCCTATTTTAAATTTCTGTGCCAGCATGATGCCATCCCCCACTTCACCATCGAAAGAAGTGTTGATGAAATTTGCATTGAAGTAATCACCTGCATCCTTATCGGTAAAAGTATCTTTCTTCAATTTTTTGCATGGGCCACACCATGAAGCGTATATATCCAGTAAGATGGGCTTGTGTTCCGCTTTTGCTCTCGCCAGCACTTCATTCCATGTTTTATCATAGAACTTTATTCCACCTTCTTTTGGGGGAGCACACCTTGCGGCTCCAAGAACGATCATCAGTAATACAGGCAACAGAAACAATAATCTCTTCATGGTATTAATAATTGACGGTTTAAAATTACTACTATAAATGAGTATTCCTAAAAAGCGTGCCCCGCGGCCGGCTCTTAGTTAATGATGCCCATTTGCCGCATTAGTATTGTCGCATTATTAGATGTTGATCCGCCTTTTCTTAGTTTGAAATCGAAGGACAATGCATTTTGTTCCACCTTACTTTCAAAATAGTAGTTGCTGACCTTGCCGGGATAATTCGATTCCATATCGCAAAGTCCGGTATCATGTGTAGCCACAATGCCGACAGCATGAAATGTAAGCAGCGTCTCCACTATAGAACGGGTGCCCTGCTGCTTATCGGTAGAGTTAGTGCCACGAAGGGGCTCATCGAGCAGAATGAGGAACGGATGCGGCGATGCCCTCACGGTGTCCATAATGCCTTTGATGCGGTTCAGCTCTGCACGGAAATATGAGATGTCATCCTGCACAGAATCTGTGATGCGCATAGAGGTGTACATATCCAATATAGGCATGGACACCTCCGCAGCAGGTAAAGGCACCCCAATACTGCATAGCACATTACTTACACCTACAGTACGTATGAAAGTGCTCTTACCCGTCATATTAGCGCCGGTAAGCAGGTAGAATTGTTCCTGCCTACCCAGGCTTACGTCATTACCTATTGCAGTGGCAGACGCCAGTAACGGATGACGAAGGTCTTTTGCTTTTATCTCAGTACCGGCAGTGGTGACTTGCGGATATATATTTGCAGGATTGTTAAACGCGTAGACCGCACAACTGATGTATACATCAAGCGAAGTAATGCTATCCATTGCATCCAACAATACCGTTTTGTGTTTACGCCTCCAGGCTTCCAATCTCAGTAAACAATAAAGGTCGAACAGGAACAATGAATTTAATGCGGGACCGAGGAAAACGTTATCCCTGCTCTCGAATAGTTTGATGTGGCTTTTAAACCGGGCTATATGCGCTAATGAACTTTTTGCATCTGTGGCAGATCGTTGTAACCATGCTGCTTTAAATTCATTTGATGCTACCTCTTTCAGCAACTGCTCCGTCTTGTCTATAAACGGCTCGGCATTGCCTATCTGGCTGATCGTTGGTTTTATCCGTTTCTGCAATACGCCCAACAATGTCCAGTTGACAATAATTATAAGCCCCAATAACGGATTGGCATCTCCTATGATGATAGAATAGGTAATACAGGCCAATGACACCAGGGGCATTAATATAGTGATCGCAATGATCAGCTTGTTATTAATGAACCGTTCATCACCACGAAGCCATTCTTCCAGCCGCTCCCTGCTTTTGGGTTCTTCAGGCTCCAACGAGCCTGCTACCCTGAAATTTTGCTGTAAGCCAGGGAGGGCACCCAATTCTGCAATTACTTCCTGCCGGCCGGTAATGATCTCCCGGGAACGAGCAATTGAAGAAAGCCGGTCGGCCAGCATTCGAGCCCCATCAATTGTTACAGTGCGACAAAGCATCTGGTAAATGGAGCCCTTACCAAAAATATCCAAGTCGTAGGAATAGGGGTGTGCTATATCCACAAATTGCGCACCATCAGCAAACGAACTAAAATCGCCATCAAGCGCTTTTAGTTCATTATTTAATATAGAAAGATGCAATTTGTATAATTCACACTGCTCCGACAACCGCTGATGAATTCGAACCAATACCAGAAAGGCTGCTAAAAATAGGATCGCTCCCCACCAATGGGTGCCGCCCCCTGAACGAAAAGCCCAAATTGCAGTAATCACAAACCCAATCGCTGTCCATAAACGTAAAGTTGAGATCGCGTTAGCTGTTTTTGTTGCTTTATCAAGCAATCCCGTAAAATGCCGTTTTTGGTTGTTGTAGTATTCTGAAGGTGATAACATTAGGGCGAAAAGCTACGAAATAAATACAAATTGCCTCCTTGCCACCGGATATATTAATTTAAATTAACAATCTATTCCATCCATTTACTGAACATTTACGCACCATAATTATCTTTCCGAAACACGTATTGAATATATATTTTTATTGAATAAAGTAGTATAGCTTTGGTTTTTATGATTTTTTAACTATTTTTCGCCTTGATTAGCCATAGGTCATGCCTATGACTGAAGGAAGTTTATCTACATAATTCTAATTAACAGTAAAAATTAAACGGTAATTGTATGAGGCGAATGCTACTTTTCTGCAGTACTTTAATAATAGGCTTTTCTGCGAAGGCACAGAATAATGTTCCTTCATTTGTAAATGGCTATGCACAAGGTATCTCCGTTTGCGAAAATTCTGCAGCAACACCAATTGATACCGCAATGGCAGTTAATGATGCTGATGCAGGACAAACGGAATCATGGATAATTACTATGCCTCCGTCTAACGGCTCAGTGGGTGGTTTTTTCACCAGCATGATGTCTACAGGTTCAACGATATACCCGACGGGCCTCTCTTATACACCGACGACCGGCTTCGCAGGCAGGGACAGCTTTACTGTTCAGATATTTGATGGTTTTGACACTGCTACAACAACTGTGTTTGTTACTGTGTATGGCCTGCCTACATTGAGCACCACCACCGCGGCTGACACCATCTGCAACGGCACTATATTTAATTATGCACCAATAAGCAGCTTTAGCGGCACTACATTCAACTGGACACGCCTGTTCACCGGTGCGATATCTAACCCGCTGACCAGCGGTACAGGTAACCCGATGGAGCTACTTAATAATACTTCTTACTATACCGTGCCTGTAACTTATGCATACACGCTTACAGCGAACGGATGCTCTAATACAGAGAACGTAGTAGTCAATGTTAATCCAACACCGACACTTACTTCAGATGCTACTGATACCATCTGCAGCGGTGCTACTTTCCATTATGTGCCTACAGGCCTTACACCAGGTACTACGTATATGTATTCACGTAGCCGTGTAACCGGCATCACTCCAGATACCGCAGCAGGCTCAGGTACTATCAATGAAACACTTGTGAACAGCGCGCTGTCCCCACGTAACGCAGTATATATCTACACACTCACAGCAAATGGCTGTATGAATACAGATACGGTAACAGTCACTGTTAATCCCGAGCCTGCAATGAGCGCAATAACAACGACAGCAATAGGAACGCTATGCTCAGGTACTAACAACCAGTTGTTTGGCGCTGCAGCAGCACCAGCAGTAGGTGTAAAGTATACATGGAGTGCAACCAATGCGGTTATTAACGCTACCGGTAACAACGGACAATACAGCATCATCAGCTTCCCTTATTCAGGAACAGCAACCATCACACTTACGGCTACTATAGCCGGATCTGGCTGTATCAGTCATGAATCAGTAAATGTAACTGTAAGCTCGTCAATGGCTCCATCGGCTAAGGTTGTTTATTACAACCAGCAGTTCATCTACATGGATAACAACATTGACAGCTACCAGTGGGGCTATGATGATGCAGGAACATTTGCATCAACAGTGTTGACCGGCCAGGTTTTCCAGAGCTATCCTATAGCTAACCCTGACATGGTAAACAGGTTTTATTGGGTGAAGACCACTAAGAACGGTTGCGTACAAAAAACTTACTACAATACGCAACTGGCCATATCTAATGTACAGGCAAACAATGCAAACCTTTCTGTTTCCCCTAACCCTGCAAGCGGCTTAGTAACTGTTACTATCAGCGGTGCACAGGGCAACACAACAGAAGTGGCTATTGTGAATATGCTGGGACAAACATTAAAGACAATAACAGCGTCTGCACGCAACATCAATTTCGATGTGGCTGATATGCCTGCAGGATGCTACATAGTAAACTGCGCACAAGACGGAGTGAAAATTGCAACTGCACGTTTTATTAAAAACTAAGTAAGGAAAAAGGAGCAACTCGAAACTGCGTTAGCTGCTGAACTTTAAAAATATATTTGATGAAAAAACTTACGCTGATATTTGCCGGAATTTTAAGTGCTTACCAGATGCAAGCACAAAATATCAACCCGGAAAATGACAACAATACACGGAGGGCCGGATTACCATCTGCTCAACCAAAAAAGGAATTTAAGGCAGACCGAATGCTGTCAAACTGGTGCCTGGATATCAATCTGACAGGTGGCGTTTTGATGCAGGATGTGACGTCTGACAATTTCAAAAGTCACTATCTGAATTCTGTGAACAGCAGCGCTTCCGAGCTTAAATTCAAAAGAGGTACGTCTGTGGGATTAGATGCACAGATCGCTTATTTTTTCAACCAAAATAAGCATTGGGGACTGGGAACCGGCTTTATGTACCTGTCACAGGGTGGCAATATGACCATGGATAACTTCCATGTTGAATACCAAGCTACCGACTATGCAGGGCATACATTCAGGCAGGTGATCACCGCTAACCGCGCTATTACGGAAACTCAGACCATCAATAACTTCAACATTCCTTTATTGCTGAAATATAAGGCAAGATTCTCGAGGACTGTGGGCTTTACAGCCGACGCGGGCCTGATGTTCAACCTGGTTGAAAAGACCAAGTACACTACTGATGCATCTTTTGATTATGAGGCTATTTATAAACTGAACACATCAGGAAGCACGATCACATCTGTATACGACAATGCAGTAGTACCGGGATCTACTGATCTGCTGATTACAAAGAACCAGTATCTCGCATTACGTCCTGCAGCTGATGTAAACGGCTATTTCAACGCACTGAGAGCGCAGGGCAACAATGTAGGCCTTGGCGTAAAAGCAAGAAATAGCAAGGGAGATGTATCTTACAAAGCCGGCTCTGTAGGGTTCCTCTTCAGGCCAGCAGTTAGCTTCTACCTGTCTGACCAGGCAGCACTGAACTTTGGCGCTTATTACTTGTACCAGAATTTCAATCAAGGCACATCAGGCAGCAACCAGCTGACAAATAAAGTAGGCGAGTATAATTCTATATTGAGCAATGCATCTTCTTCAGTTAATCAAAGTGTTGGAGTAAACATAGGGGTACGTATCTTCTTATGCAAGGCAAAACCTGCACCGGTAGCTGAAACAGCCGTAGAAACAATAGAAGAAAAAGAAGTAGAAGTAACACCGCCAGCACCAGTAGTGCCTGAGGAAAAAGAAGTTGAAGCTGATGTAACACCTGTTATTGATGTTTCTACTCCGATACTGTTTGATCATGACAAGAACACGATCAAAAAAGAATCTGTTCCGATCCTTGAAGAAGCCGTGCATGAACTGAACGACAACAAGAATGCAAACGTTGTGATACATGGCTACACAGACAATACAGGTACTCCCGCTTATAACAAAGCGCTATCCCTGAAACGTGCTGTAGCTGTAAAAAAATACCTGAACAAGAAAGGTGTGAACCCTAAAGCTATAAAGACAGTAGCACATGGTTCTGCATCACCGGCAGCGAGCAACAAAACAGCAGAAGGCAGGGCTCGTAACCGCAGGGCGGTAATGAAGGTAAAAGTGAAGTAAACAGTATTTCATACGAACATCTTGAACGGTCTTTTGCACTAGCAAAAGACCGTTTTTAGTTTATTTTTCTACTTCGGTGAAAATAATTGGCTCATATCCTATTTGTTTTATAACTAAAAGTTACTAATTGTCGATTTTTCTTTAAAATCAGAAAAAATCTTCAAAAAGATACGGGATTTCTTCTTTTTTTATAATACAAAATATACTATCTTGCAATTAAATACTTTATACCGGATAATACCGGAGTAGAAACCAACGTAAACAATTATCTATTTTTTATCTTAATCAAATACTTTTTTTATGAAAAAAACACTATCCCTGGCTTTAGTAATGATCATGGCCATAACAGGAGTTTTCGCAAAAGAAAACCAGACAGCAACAAACAAAACTGTTAAAGGTAAAAATGTCAGCATTACTTATAGCCAGCCGTCTTCTCATGAGAATGGCAAAGTAGCATTTGGTTCTACTGTGCTTACATTGACCAAAGACTGCCTGATAGGCGGTAACAAAAGAAGCCTTAAAGCAGGCACCTATGATGTGAAAATAAACGCTGCAGGCGGCGAATGGGTATTCATGCTGAGCAAACCAGGAAGCGCAAATGAGGTAGTACTGAGCACATGGGCTTTGGTAAAACATACAGCTACATCAACTGCAACATTAGACATAACGTCCAACAGTGACGGCCTGTTAATGGAAGTGGACAATATAAGCGTACAGCTACCAATAACATTCGCTAACTAATATTAATTTTCAATGGCTGGAATAACATTCCAGCCATTTTTTTGTCCTCTTTATAATCCTACGATAATGAAACACACACTATCTTTTGCACTTATCATGTTGCTGGCGATCAGCAGCGTATTTGCGCAAAACAAAAACCGTGTAAGCCCGCACACAACAGTAAACGGCAATAACTTCAGCATCACTTACGGACAGCCTTCGGTAAAAGGAAGGGTGATATTCGGCACCAAGGAGCAGCATGCGTTGCAGCCTTATGGCGAAGTATGGCGTGCAGGAGCTGACGAAGCAACGGAAATAACGATAAAGAAAGATTGCCTATTCGAAGGACGCAAGTTAGCTGCAGGTACTTATTCATTATTCGTGATACCGGGCAAATTTGAATGGACTGTCATTCTGAACAGCGAACTGAAACAGTGGGGTTCTTTCAACTACGAAAAAATAAAAGATCATGACGTAATTGTAGCTGCGGTAGCCGCAAAGCGTTCTGACAAGATCGTAGAAACATTTACTATTACACCACAGGGCAATGGCTTCAAAATGGAATGGGAGCACATGAGTGCATCTGTTGACATAAAACCAATTGCTGCGAAGTAATCCGTAACTGAGCATATTTCTTAAAGGCTGGCCACATGGTCAGCCTTTATTGTTTCCAGAAGAAAATATAGCCGACAATTATAGCGCCTATAAGGCCCATAAAGTCTGCAATAAGGCCGCAAACAAGTGCATGGCGGGTATTCTTGATCTGCACACTACCGAAATATACAGCGAGTACATAAAAGGTCGTTTCTGTTGAGCCCTGTATGATTGCGGCAACTTTGCCCTGGAAAGATGCTACACCATAGTGGCGCATCACATCTACCATAAGGCCGCGTGCGCCGCTGCCACTAAGCGGCTTCATCAATGCTACAGGTAATGCAGGGACAAAATCAGTATTCAGCCCGCAAAGCGCAACTACATATGCAATGCTGTTTATGATATAATCCATGCAGCCTGAAGAACGCAGGACACTGATTGCGATAAGCATAGCAATAAGGTATGGTATGATACGTAACGATACACCGAAGCCTTCCTTTGCGCCTTCTATGAAATTATCGAACACATTTTGCTTTTTCAACGTGCCGGCGGTAATAAACAGGATGATGATAGCAAGTATCACGCTGCTGCCTATTATACCTATTGTCTGGTTCATTTTGTCGGCAGGGAGCTGAGAGAGGGAGTAATGTAATAATGCAATAAGCCCGCCAAAACCACACACAAACAAAATGACCGGCAACCTAAACAGGTTAATACGCTGATAAAGGGCTACAATGGTCATTCCTGACAGGAACGCGATGAAGGTGGCTATGAGTGTAGGCAGGAAGATATCTGCGGCATTAAAGTTCTGTACGTGCTGCTCCAGCGCTATTGCCTGCCGCATAGCAATTACAGAAGTCGGAATGAGTGTAATGCCTGCAGTATTCAGCACCAGGAACATGATCTGCGCATCGGAGGCTGTATCCTTTTGGGGATTAAGTTCCTGAAGGTCGCCCATGGCCTTAAGGCCCAATGGCGTGGCAGCATTGTCAAGCCCGAGCATGTTTGCAGAAAGATTCATCATAACGCTGCCATAGGCCGGGCTATCCTTTGGTACGCCCTTGAACAAAGTTCTGAATAACGGGGATACCAGGCGGGAGAACGTGGCTATCACTCCTGCCTTCTCCCCTACCTTCATGATACCCAGCCAAAGGGACATGATACCGGCAAGGCCCAGTGATATTTCAAAACCGTTCTTAGCGGCATCGAACAATGCAGTAAGCATCTCGGCCATCAGGCCAGTTTGCCCGAAAAAAAACGCCTTGATGATGCCCACTGTGAAACCTACCAGGAAGAACGCGATCCAAACATAGTTCAGTACCATATAACCATAAATATAAAAAAAGAAGGCTACTATATCAGCAGCCTTCCGGAAATATTATTTTCAAGTCGTTAATCCTTAGCCGCGGAGTCCGTTTGCGGCACAGTGGCAGCCTGAGTACCTCCGCCTGTTGTATCTGCACCGGGAGCCTGATCCGCATCGGGGTCGGCTGCACCATTCAACTGGTCATTTTTAGAGAACTGAACCAGCCATTTATCTTTGTCTTTGTCTTTCCCTTTAATCAAAGGAAGTGTTTGCTCTTTACCGGGATTGTCTGAGGTAGTGTATATAGCGATAGCTTTGTCGCCATCTTCTTTTACGCTTTTTACAGTTACCACTATTTTCTTCATTTCCTTTTTATTAGAGTCAGGCACCATGCTGGTAAACTGCTGCAACGATGCCAGAAGCGTCTTTGTTTCTTCAGTAGAAACCGCTTTTGCAGTTTCGTAATCGAGGTGATAAAAACTGTTCAGCCATGTGGTAGCGACATCTTTAGAGCTACCTTTATTACAGCTAACGGACATTACCGCCACCAACAACAACACAGAAAACGTCAAAAATATTTTTCTCATTTGATTCTAAGTTTGAGCGGCAAAGGTATTTATTTTAATCCCGTCTGCCAAACGAAAGCTGCGTGGGAATTGATAAAAAGATCGTCAATGCTAACAACTGAATGGCCCAGCAGTAATGATGTTCTGATATACCCGGTATCGTGAGCGGCTTTATTGAGCGCTTTGTAAATAAACTCAGCACAATACAGCTTATCGTCGGTGGAAATATCAAACTGCATGTCGAATTTCGGACGCTGTTTGTAGTATGCCGCGACAACATGTTCAAGCTCATTTATCTTATCAACTGCTAAGTCGTAGCGAACAATAGCAAGGGACATATTATGCTGCGGAGAGAAGAAGGTATTGGCAGAATCCCTTCTGAGCCTTTGATCGGGATTATCTTCCCCACCTATACTATGATATACAAAGGGATAACCATTTTCTACCATCACTAAGCCGCAATGGGAGAAGGACTTGTTCCTCCTGTTCATCTGTGCGAGCATGTAGCTGTCTGCGCCCTCGCCAAGGTGCAGCACAAGGTCGCCGGATCTTAGTAATGAAACTGCAGTATCTACCGCATGCCTGTTCCAGGCATCAGCAGCTTTTTTAGCAAGTACTTCTTTGTTGGTGAGCGGCGGCGGCGCGGTATCACCGGCTGCATAATTGAAGAGCAGGAAGCCCGATAAACATACCGGGATGATAAGACCCACAGCTATTCTTGCAAGTTTATTCATCCCGGTACAATTAGTTATTAAACATTGAACCTGAAGTGCATTACGTCACCGTCCTGCACCAGGTATTCCTTACCTTCTATGCGCAGCTTGCCATGCTCACGGCAGGCAGCTTCGCTCTTATATTGTACGAAATCATTGTAGGCAATAACTTCTGCCTTGATGAATCCTTTTTCAAAGTCAGTATGGATGACACTTGCAGCCTGTGGGGCTTTCCAGCCGCGGTGAATGGTCCATGCACGCACTTCCTGCACACCCGCAGTGAAGTAAGTAGCAAGGTTCAGCAATTTGTAAGCACCACGTATCAGGCGATTCAGGCCCGGCTCTGTGAGGCCGTATTCTGCAAAGAATAATTCCTTGTCTTCCTGGCTTTCCAGTTCTGTTATCTGCGCCTCTATGGAATTATTCATTACGATCACCTCAGCACCTTCAGCCTGAGCCACTTTTACCAGTGCATCAGAATATTTGTTGCCGGTAAGCAGTGCTGCTTCATCTACATTGGCTACATAAAGTACAGGCTTATCAGTAAGCAGGAAGATGTCTGCTATTGCTTCCCTGTCTTCTCCTTCCAGCTGCATAGCGCGTATGTTCTTCCCGTCAGAAAGATGGGTACGGCATAGCTGCAACACTTCGTATGCTCTTTTTATTTTAGCATCGCCGGTCTTGATCATTTTTTCTACACGCTGTATCTTCTTCTCTACACTATCCAGATCTTTCAGCTGCAGCTCGGTATCTATGATGTCTTTATCTGAAACAGGGTTGATGGCGCCTTCGTCGCGCAGTATGTTCTCGTCTTCAAAGCAGCGGATAACATGTACTATGGCATCTACCTCGCGTATATTGGCCAGGAATTTGTTGCCGAGGCCTTCACCCTTGCTCGCGCCCTTTACCAGGCCGGCAATATCCACAAATTCTATGGTAGTAGGCAGTATGCGCTGCGGCTGCACCAGTTCTGCCAGTTTAGCCAGGCGCTCATCCGGTACATCTACCTGCCCTACGTTCGGCTCTATGGTGCAGAAACGGTAGTTGGACGCCTGCGCCTTGGCGCTATTGCTCACCGCATTGAATAATGTTGATTTTCCTACGTTTGGTAAGCCTACTATGCCTGCTTGTAATGCCATTATTTTTAATTTGAAAATGTGTGCAAAGGTAAGATTTTAAATGGCTCGATGTGCCGGTTAATTGCTCAATAGCTTAATTGCTGAATGGCATAATGCGGTTTCAACTAGTAATTGTGAAACTACGGTTTTGCGGAATTGCGGGAAAATAATGTCATTTTTTCAATTTTCGTTGATTATCAATTAGTTGCATCTGCGGAAACTAAACCCCTCCGCCCCTAAAGGGGGACTTTCATTGCACCCTGACATTCCATCGCATCCCTTTTGCGGAATTGCGGGAAATAAAAGCTGATTTTCGAATAGTGTTGATAATCAACGTTTTAATTTTGCGGGAATTAAACCCCTCCGCCCCTAAAGGGGGACTTTCATTGCACCCTGACATTCCATCGCATCCCTTTTGCGGAATTGCGGAAAAATAATGTCATTTTTTCAATTTTCGTTGATTATCAATTAGTTGCATCTACGGGAATTGCGGGATTACTGCGGGATGCTTCTGCCAAATTGCGGAAAATTGCGGTCTTCTTGCTCCTGAAATTTACTTCCGACCAACTTCCGGTAACTTCCGATTCGTTACAGTTTGTTTCCGGTTATTGCGGGACTGTTGTCTGAATCGCGGACCTTTCTACCTTCAGGCGGGTTAATCGGGCTACTCAGATCTCACAGTTTTTTATAGCAATCAGCATATTTAACGGCTAACCATTTTTCAACGCATAAAGGTCGGATGGAAAAGAAAAACTGCCAAAAGAAATTTCTATCATATAGCGTTTTCGGTAGTGTCATAAAAAATAGTTTGGGCTGTGGGTAAGGGTTTGGACTGATTATGGCTTGTCTATTGGGAGTAATTTCAGGGGCTATTTTATTCGTCAATCAGGAGATTGACTTCCACCGCGGCGTAGTCGGAGACTACGCCGAACGAAACGCTTTTTATTTATGGAACACTACGGACAACGGGGCAGCTGGGGCTCTTTTATAAATTGACATTTACAACTTCACAAACTTCTGCACTTTAATACCATTATCTCCTTTCAGCGTAACATAGTACAGGCCGGCAGGGAGTTGTTTTACATTCATTGTTGTTTTGACAGTTGTTATCGGTTGCAGCATCAATACCTGACCTATGCTGTTGGTAATAGTGCATGAAGAGTATATGTCGCTTACAGTTTCTATTGTTAGCCGATCATTTGCAGGGTTAGGGTAGATCAAGACTTCCTGACCTGATGTTATGCCGGGAACGCTTAATGCGGGACAACCAATTCTTGTATTAATTGTATTGGTCATCACCACATCATTATAGTCGAAGAAAATGCCTGCATGGTTAGCGATGCAAGTGCCATCAGTAAGCCCCTTCCGTAAATCAATATTAAAAATAACGGCACCATCACATTCACCATGATGAGAACTATCTAAAAGGTTTATTTGAGGGAAGTCGAACCGTACAATTGTCTGGGAGCCGCTTTTCAACATACCGATATTCATATTCGCTGAAGCCATAACCAGGCGTAGTGTAGCAGGGTCTACTTCATTAGGCAATGTGTCCGTTACATAAATATTATGCGCAGTGTCATTTCCTGTATTTTCAAAATGTATGGTGTATTGTAGCTGTGTTGTGCCTGTAGGTATGCAACCTGCGGGGCTAACTTCTATGAAATTTGGATCATATCCTGCACGGACTGTATCAACTCTATCATCTGTATTATCTGTTGGGTTTATATCTCCAGATATAGGTGTAACAGAATAAAAGGAATGTACCGTATCACCAGGTGTTAACGGAACACTCGCCACCTTAGGGCGAAGCACATAATAAATATCAAAAGGTTTGGCAGCGAAATTGGAAAGCACTGAAATGTTCCAGGTTGCAGAATTACCTGAAACAGATGATGCAGGAGGTCGAGCAGATCCAACCTGAAAGCTCCATTTAGGGCTAAAATACAAAGTTGCAGTAGCGCCAGACGGGAAACAAGCATTATTGCTTAAATATATGTCGCCCCATTGGTCATTAACAGCTGTAACCCCAATAACAGACTGAAGAGAAAAATCAAACGCTGTTTTTGACGGACATGATAACCCGAAATATTTATCAGCATAAGCGGCAGCTATTCCAACAGTATCGTCAATAATGCCGGTTGCAGGACTAGTTGCAACCATATTACCAGGAGATTTTATTACCTTAAATGAATACGTCGTGCCGACAGGTGCATAAGTACTATAATTGAAACCGCTGGTAGCCGATATTTTACCGATAGTCATTCCATTTGAATCCACTTGTGTAAGCGAGGGCAAGGAAACAAAATTTTCGGATGCATCTTTAGTACCATTATCATTATCATCGTAAAACAATTTGATAGGGAAGGTGCGACAGAATACATAATCGTAGGATGTGGTAATAGTATCTATTGATTTTCCGCTCCTATACAATACCTGGTTAATCGTATAGTGACCCGCTGCATTATATGCATGCTCTACCCTAACAAATCCACCCGTTATATACCCAACACCTACAACAGATGAATCTGTTGTAGCATCACCAAAATCTGTTTTGACATACATACCTGTAGTATATGCGTAGGTGTAAACGTTTAGCTCGGGACCACTACAAAGCTTATTTGGCCGTACTGAAAAACTATCTACACTTGAATAGGGTGGAACAATCTTATTAATCATCCTAATTACATTGTTACCTTGATCGCTTATATAAAGATCACCGGCATCGGATACTGTAACAAAAGCAGGACCGTTAAGTTTTGCTGCTGTCGCTGGTCCTCCATCACCACTATCGCCTCCTAATCCCGTGCCGGCAATAGTAGTTATGATGCCCGCAGTATTAATCACTCTTACAGCATTATTATACAAATCGGCAATATAAATGTTACCGTAATTATCAGGGAAAGCACTACCCTCATCGGATATTTGCGCGGCAGTAGCTGGGCCGCCATCTCCTGTATAACCGCGCACTCCTGTGCCTACAATAGTAGTAATAACACCGGCTGTGTCTACTTTTCGTACCCGATTGTTGTGAAAATCGCCAATAAATATATTTCCCCATTTATCTACAGTAACAGTTTGTGGGCTACTTAATTGTGCAGCGGTAGCAGGACCGCCATCACCACCATAACCAGGACTTCCATTGCCGGCAACGGTTCTTATTATTCCTTTAGCATCTATCTTCCTGATACGATTATTACCTTTGTCACATATATATACATTGCCAACATTATCCACAGCCACACCGCTTACATTTGAAACCTTTGCAGCGGTAGCAACACCTCCGTCACCAGCAAAACCTGATCCAGCTGAACCGACTACTGAACTAATAATTCCTAATGCATTTACTTTTCGGATAGCATCATTACCCTCATCTGCTATATATATATTACCTGATTTATCGACAACTACTCCTTGAGGCAATTTTAACTTAGCTGTTGTTGCCAGGCCGCCATCACCACTATAACCAGTAGTGCCGTCACCAACAATTGTAGTAATAATTCCGGCTCTATCTACTTTTCGAATTCTGCTATTCCCTCGATCCGCTATATATAAGTTGCCCGCAATATCTACAGCTATAGCTGATTGCATAGACAATTGCCCCGCTGTTGCAGGTCCGCCATCTCCGCAACAGGAAGGGCCCATATATCTGCCGGCTATATTATAAATGTACCCGATCTGCGCTTTGCTGGCCGTAGAAAAAATAGTTGCAAGAATTGCAAGCAGAAAGTAGATTTTCCTCATTTTATAGCAATTTATAGGAATTATTGAATACGCGCACATAGCAATTTAGTATAAATATTTAAATTTTGAAAAATATTTATACCTATTCACCAGCCAATAACTAAAAAAGCCTCCGACATATGTCAGAGGCTTTTTATATGAATTGTATTTTCTACTATTTGAACTGTGGTATCAGGTCCTTAGCCAATTTCACCATCTTAGCGATGCCTTCTTCCGGCAGGTTGCCTTTCTTGAATTCCTTCAGTACATCAGCATGTTTCTGCTCCATCTGCTGCAAGAACATTTCTTCAAATGCTTTTACATTTTTGGTAGCTACTTCACGCAGCAAGTTGTTGGTACCGAGGTAAACCATTGCTACCTGTTTTTCCACGCTGTATGGGTTGAACTGAAGCTGTTTCAGCAATTCCACGTTACGTGCACCCTTATCAATGATGTTCTTTGTAGTCGCATCAAGGTCACCACCGAACTTAGAGAATGCTTCCAGCTCACGATACTGAGCCTGGTCGAGCTTCAGGGTACCGGATACTTTCTTCATTGACTTGATCTGTGCGTTACCACCCACACGGCTTACAGAGATACCTACGTTGATGGCAGGGCGTATGCCTGAGTTGAACAGGTTCGACTCCAAGAATATCTGACCGTCGGTGATGGAGATCACGTTCGTAGGAATGTATGCAGATACGTCACCAGCCTGTGTTTCGATGATCGGCAATGCTGTAAGAGAACCGCCACCCTTTACCAGGTGCTTGATGCTCTGCGGCAAGTCGTTCATTTTCTTAGCGATGTCATCATTCGCGATAACTTTCGCTGCACGCTCCAGCAAACGGCTATGCAGGTAGAATACGTCACCAGGATATGCCTCACGACCCGGAGGACGACGCAGCAGCAGCGATACCTCACGGTATGCCACAGCCTGCTTAGAAAGGTCATCATAGATGATCAAAGCCGGACGGCCAGTATCGCGGAAGAACTCACCTATAGCAGCGCCCGCAAATGGTGCGTAGAACTGTAACGGTGCAGGCTCAGATGCAGAAGCAGCCACGATAGTAGTGTACTCCATTGCGCCATAGTCCTGTAATGTTTTCATCACGTTAGCCACGGTAGAGGCTTTCTGACCGATAGCTACATAGATACAATATACCGGTTTGCCGGCAGCAAAGAATTCTTTCTGGTTGATGATCGCATCTATACAGATAGCGGTCTTGCCCGTACCACGGTCACCGATAACCAGCTCACGCTGTCCACGGCCGATAGGGATCATCGCGTCGATCGCTTTGATACCTGTCTGCATTGGCTCCTTAACCGGCTCACGGAAGATAACGCCCGGTGCTTTACGCTCCAGCGGCATTTCATACAGGTCGCCTTTTATAGGGCCTTTGCCATCGATAGGCTCGCCAAGTGTGTTTACCACACGGCCTGCCATACCATCGCCCACCTTGATAGATGCGATCTGGTTAGTGCGCTTCACTTTGTCTCCTTCGCGGATCTCCATGTAGTCACCCATCAATACCACACCTACGTTGTCTTCTTCAAGGTTCAGTGCGATAGCTTTTACGCCATTTGCAAATTCAACGAGCTCACCCTGGCGTACGCCGTTAAGGCCATACACACGGGCGATACCATCACCTATCTGCAATACGGTACCTACTTCTTCAAGTGTTGCAGCGCTATCTACGTCGCTAAGCTGCTGGCGCAATATCGCCGAGATTTCGTCCGGTTTAATACTAACCATATATTTATTAATTCAAAAGTTAAAACTAGATTATTACTACCTGCTTATTTTATTTTACAACTTAGAAACGTAAGTATAGTCGAGCAGCTTTGTTTTCACATCTTCCAGGCTCTTCTTGATACTTGCATCGTATAATTTATCTTCTACCGCCAACACAAAACCACCTATCAGGCTCTCGTCCACATTTGTTTTCAGGTCCATCTTAGCATCAGGCATATAGCCTGCTATCTTAGATGTCAAACTTGCTCTTACCGCATCAGTCATTGGCGCTGCTGTTGTGAGCGTTACTGTCCTTATGTTCTTTACCTTGTTATACTGTTCTATGAAAGCTTCAGCTATTTCTGGCAGGTTCAGTTCACGTCCTTTAGTGATGAGCAGTGCAATGAATTTTTTAGTAAGGTCGCTTACGTTGTAATTCTTCACCACTTCCAATACAATGCTCTGCTTCTTATCGCCACTGATGACCGGGCTTTTCAACATCAAAGCAAAATCACGGTTCTGGCTGCAAATGCTGTGCAGCAATTGCATATCCTTAAGCGTATCTTCCAGGCTGTTTCTTTCAACAGTCAGGTCCAGCAATGACTTCGCATATCTGCTCGCAAGACGGGGATTCTGCATATTTTTCTTTTATTCGCTGATGTGATGATTAGCAAATTAGCTAATGGTTATCGCACCTTGCTTTTTAAAACCTTTATAATTATTTATCAAATCAGCTGATCATCCGATCAGCCATTTGGCTTAGTTCAGCTTAATATCTTCAGCCAGCATCTTCATGTACATCTCCTGACCATCGGCAGCGCTCATCTGCTTGCGCAGTATTTTGCCTGCAACTTCTACTGCCAGGTTGCCTATTTCGTTCTTCACTTCAGTAAGAGCGGCCAGCTTCTGCTGCTGTATCTGCTCCTGTGCTTCTACTATTATTTTGTTGGCTTCCGCTTTAGCCTGGTCTTTAGCCTCACCTACTATGCGGTCCTTAATTTCTTTTGCTTCTTTCAGCATTATAGAACGCTCTTCACGAGCCTGAGCAAGCAACTTTTCGTTTTCAGACTGCAGCTGGCTCATTTCGTTCTTTACACGCTCGGCAGATGCTA
>Ga0209023_10000917_pt1 | contig 41683 bp, 26 predicted proteins | sample LakOneMetagenome_FD_187468 | JGI IMG/M metagenome (GOLD analysis project Ga0209023, IMG submission 187468) | Freshwater and sediment microbial communities from Lake Erie, Canada (SPAdes) (version 2) | ecosystem: Environmental > Aquatic > Freshwater > Lentic | place: Lake Erie, Canada...
AGCCCCCGCCCCTTCGATTTTCCCAAGAAAATCCGTTATTTCTTCTTCAGCGAATCCCGAATCTCGGTCAGCAGCTCGACTTCGCTGGGCCCGGCAGGGGCTTCGGCGGGCGGTGGCATCACCTTGTTGGCCTGGCGCACGATCAGGAAGATCACGAAAGCCAGGATCAGGAAGTTGATCACCGCGGTCACGAAGCTGCCCCAGGCCAGCACGTTGGCCCCGGCCTCCTTGGCAGCCGCTAGCGGAGTTCCGGCCGCGACATTGCCGCTCAGCACCATGTACTTGTTCGAAAAGTCGGTATCGCCAACCACCGCGCCGATCAGCGGCATCAGCACATCGTCGGTCATCGACGAAACGATCTTGCCAAAGGCCGCGCCGATGATCACCCCGACAGCCAGATCCAGCACGTTGCCGCGGGCGATGAAGGCTTTGAATTCACTTAACATGATTGAGCTCCCCAGACTGCAAATTGCCCCACCAGCCTGCCACCGATCGCCTATTCCGGCAAGTCGGCAATCCATGGCGATTTTTCGGGTAATTCCTTGAAGTGGCTCAAAGGCTCGCTACATTCCCCACTATTCGCGGCAGACCCTGCCGCCAGATCAGAGGACCATGCCGATCATGTCTGCATTCCCCACCAATTTCGTCCGTGCCGCCATCGTTGCCACCGCTGCTGTCAGTGTCGCGGGCTGCGGGATCAATTCGATCCCGACTGCCGAAGAACAGGCCAAGGCCAAATGGGCCGACGTCCAGGCCGCCTTCCAGGAACGCGCCAACCTGATCCCCAACCTTGCCGCCGTGGCCAAAGGCGCCGCCGAGCAGGAAAAGGGCATTCTGACCGGCGTGATGGAAGCCCGCGCCAAGGCGACCAGCATCCAGCTTTCCGCCGATGACCTGACCGATCCGGCCAAGGTTAAGGCGTTTCAGGAAGCGCAGAACCAGCTGTCCGGCTCGTTGATGGGCTTTGGACGCCTGCTTGCCAACACCGAGGCCTATCCCGAGCTCAAGAGCATCACCAATTACCAGATGCTGCAGAGCCAGCTGGAAGGCCAGGAAAACCGCATCCGCGTGGCGATCCGCGACTACAACGAGGCCGTCCGCCAGTACAACACCGAGATCCGCACTTTCCCTAGCGTGGTCGGCGCCAAGGTGATCTACGGTTCGAAACCGATGGTCCCCTATGAAGCGGTAACGCCGGGCGCCGAAGTGGCACCCAGCCTCGAAGGAAAGATCTAGGCGGAGACCATGGCAATGGGGCCCCGCCCCTTCCTCGCCCAGGCGATGAGCGCGCTGCTATTGCTGGCGGCGCTGCTGATGCCTGCCTGGGCGCAGGCGCAGTCGTTCCCCGCGCTGACCGGCCCGGTGGTCGATGCGGCCAATGTCATTCCCGACGATCAGGAAGCGCGGATCGGCCAGAGGATTGTTGCACTCAAGGCCCAGTCGCAGCGCCAGTTGCAGGTGGTGACGGTATCCAGCCTCGAAGGTTACGAGATTTCGGACTACGCCAACCGCCTGTTCCGCGAATGGCAGCTGGGCGACAAAGAGCGCAACGACGGCGTGATGCTGCTGGTCGCCCCGGCCGAGCGCAAGCTCCGGATCGAGGTCGGCTACGGGATGGAAGGCACCGTCACCGACGGGATCTCGTTCCTGGTCATCAACAAGGTAATCGTCCCCAAATTCAAGGAAGGCGACATGCCCGGCGGGATCGAGGCCGGGACCGACGCGCTGATCAAGCAAATGAGCCTGCCCGCCGAGGAAGCACAGAAGGTGGCAGCCGAAGCCTCGGCCAGCCGTGACAGCGGAGCTTCGTTCGACCCCGCCATGCTGTTCTGGCTGGTGATCTTCCTGCTGTTCTTCGTACTGCCGATGATCCGCCGGGCCGCCGGCGGGCGGCGCTATGATTCCAGCGGGATCGGCCAGGTGATCCTGTGGAGCGTGCTCGAAGGCATGGCCCGTGGCGGCAGCAGCAGCGGCGGCAGCGATTGGGGCGGCGGTGGTGGCGGCGGCTGGAGCGGCGGTGGCGGTTCGTCCGGCGGCGGCGGTGCCTCGGGCAGTTGGTGAGGAACGGACAATGGCAAGACACCTGATCCTGACCGATGCCGACCGCGCCGCGGTCAGCGCCGCAGTCGCCAAGGCCGAAGAGGCCAGCGCGGGCGAGATCGTGACGATCATGGCCGAATGCTCGGACCGGTATCACGACGTCGCGCTGTGGTGGTCGGCCTTTGTCGCTTTCCTCGCGCTGGCTGTGGTGGGCTGGTTTTCGCCATTCTATCTCGGCCTCGCCGACCGGTTGAGCGGTGCCTGGCAAAACGAATGGCTTCCCGGCAAGGTTCTGGGACTGGCCTTCATAGTCGCCACCCTCAAGTTCGCCGGCATGTACCTGCTGCAACTGTGGCAGCCGCTGCGCCTCGCGCTGGTCCCTGGCCCGCTCAAGCACCGCCGGGTGCGCGAACGCGCCGTGATGTGCTTCAAGATCGGGGCCGAACGCCGCACCCACGGTCGCACCGGAGTGCTGATCTACCTGAGCCTGGCCGAACGCCGTGCCGAGATCGTCGCCGATGAGGCAATCGCCTCCAAGGTCGCGCCCGAAGTCTGGGGCGAGGCGATGGCCACTCTGGTCAGCGGGATCCGCGCCGGCAAGGCTGCCGATGGGCTGTGCGGCGCGGTCGGACAGGTCGGCGCAGTTCTCGCGGCACACTTCCCCCGGGCCGGAGACGATACGAACGAGTTGCCTGATCGCCTGATCGAGGTCTAAGCCCGCTTCCGAACAGGGAGCACCATGACCGACGAACCCGAAGAAATCCGCTGGGCGGGCAAGTTCATCTCTGCGCGGACACGTGGAAAATGGGAGTATGTCACCCGCGCCCGCGGGATTCGTGCCGCGGTGATCCTGGCGATTGACGAAGCGGATCACGTGATCCTGGTCGAGCAATACCGCGTCCCCCTCCAGAAGCGCTGCCTCGAACTGCCCGCCGGGCTGATCGGCGATGACGAAGGCGCGGAAGGCGAAGATGCGCTGGTCGCCGCCGCGCGCGAGCTGGAGGAAGAGACCGGCTACCAAGCGACACGGATCGAGAACCTCGGCGAATTCTACTCCTCCCCCGGCATGGTCAGCGAGAGTTTCACCCTGGTCCGCGCCCACGGCCTCACCAGGGTTGGCCCGGGCGGCGGCACCGATGGTGAGGACATCACGGTCCACCGCGTCGCGCTGTCTCACCTCCCCCAATTCGTCGAAATGGCCAGGGCGCGCGGATTGGGGATTGACGTTCGTGTGCTGATGCTGCTGGCTCCGGGAATCCTCGCCTAGTTCGTCATTGCGAGCAAAGCGAAGCAATCCAGGGTTGCGCAAACCGCCCTGGATTGCTTCGCTTCGCTCGCAATGACGGATAAATGGGTACATTGGGTCAGGATAGGGAGGACAAACGAAATGAGCGGACGGGTTCAAGGCAAGAAGGCGCTGGTCACTGGCGCGGCGCAGGGTCTGGGTGCGGCGCAGGCGATGATGCTGGCGCGCCACGGCGCACAGGTGCTGCTGGCCGATATCAACGCGGCGGGCGCTGCTGCCCAGGCTGAGGCGATCAATGCTGAACTGGGTGCGGGAACCGCGCATTCGGTGGCGCTCGACGTCACGCAGGAAGACCAGTGGATCGCCGCGGTCGAGGCGGCGGCTGAACTGATGGGCGGGCTTTCGGTGCTGGTCAACAACGCCGGGGTCGGGGTGCGCGGCAATATCGAGACGGCAACTCTGGCCGACTGGAAACGCGGCTTCGCGATCAATGTCGATTCGGTGTTCCTCGGCTGCCAAAAGGCGCTGCCCTTGATGAAGGAAAGCCAGCCCGGCTCGATCATCAACATCTCCTCGATCGCCGGCCTGATCGCCAGCGACACCATGCCCGGCTACAACGCCAGCAAGGCGGCGGTGTGGATGCTGTCGAAATCGGTTGCGCTCTATTGCGCCAAGATGGGCTGGGACATCCGCAGCAACTCGGTCCACCCGACTTTCATCGACACGCCAATCCTTGATGGCATGGTCGCCAGCACCGGCAAGAGCAAGGACGTGATCATGGACAAGCTGGCGCGCCAGATCCCGCTCAAGCGCGTCGGCCATCCCGACGATATCGCCAATGGCGTGCTCTACCTCGCTTCCGACGAGAGCCGCTTCATGACCGGGGCCGAACTCAAACTCGACGGCGGCATCTCGGCGATGTGAAGGCCCTTCGAGACGCGCCTTCGCTTCGCTCAATCGCTCCTCGGGGCGAGCGGAATCCAAACCCTGGACCGTTCGTGGTGAGGAGGGACTGAGCAGAGCGAAGGCCCGTCTCGAACCACCGACTTCCCCTCGACGCAGAACCGCACTACGAAGGCCTCCATGGGAGATGCTGCCGACAAGTCCAAACCGCGCCCGTTCCGCGTGACATCGTTCGATGTCGCGGCCGAAGCGGGGGTCAGCCAGTCGACCGTCAGCCGCGCGCTGGCGGGCGACCCGGTGGTCAGCGAGGCGACCCGGCTGCGCGTGGCCGAGGCGGCGCGCAAGCTCAACTACTACGTTGACGAGAACGCCGCGCGCCTGCGTACCGGCCGCACCGGCACCCTGGCGGTGGTGGTGGTCTGCCGCCCCGGCGAGGACCGCAAGGACCTCAACCCGTTCCACTCCGCGCTGCTCGCCTCGGTCTGCGGCGCGGCGAGCTTGCGCGGCTACGAAACGCTGGTCAGCTTCCAGGACGGGCCGGACAATTTCAACGGCCGCTACCAGGAACAGCGCAAGGCCGATGGGCTGGCAGTGATCGGCACGACCGAGAACTATTCGGCCTGGGACTATTTCCGCGCGCTGGGCCGCGAAGGGATGCACTGGGTCTGCTGGGGCGCGCCGTTCGACGATGTCGAGTGGATCCGCTCGGACAACCACGGCGGCGCGCGCCTTGCCACCCGCCACCTGATCGATCAGGGCTATCGCCAGATCGTCTGCCTCGGCTCCGAAACCTCGCCGCAGCGCCAGTTCCTCGAACGCTATGAGGGCTATGCCGAGGAAATGCGCGAAGCCGGGCTCAAGCCGGTGCTCGAACCCATCGAAAAGGGCTTGCCGCGCGAGGAGCAGGGCCGCCGCGCAGTCCAGGCGCTGATCGAGGCCGGGACCCCGTTCGACGCGCTGTTCGCGGTCTGCGATCCGATTGCGCTGGGCGCGCTCGACGAGCTCCACGCCCGCGGCCTCGCCGTGCCCGGCCAGGTCGGGCTGGTCGGCTTCGACGGGATCCGCGCCGGGGCCTATTCTGCCCCCCCGCTCACCTCGGTCGAGCCCGATTTCCGCGCTGCGGGTGAAATGATGGTCGACAAGCTGCTGGCCGAGATCGCCGGCGAAAGCCGCGACCAGCGCCGCGTGCCGGTGCGGCTGCTGGTGCGCGAAAGCTCGCTCAGGGGATAAGGCACGCCCGCCCGGGGAGCAGCCCCAGCTTGACACATGTGTCAACTTGTCAAGCCAGCGTCACGATGGAATTGCCCTGAAATCAGCATCTTGCTCCGCAACTTGACACTTGACACTTTTTTCGATGCCGCCGCCCAGAGTGGATATTCAACCTGTCAAAGCCTGTCCTGAGCCAGCCGAAGGAAACGGCGGCGGGATAGGCCGGGCGCGCAGTGTGACAGGTTCGGGCGGTGTAGGAAAACAGGACTCGCACAAAGACACAAAGCCACAAAGCCACAAAGATCGAGCGCCTGCGGCGTAGCCGCCCTGTCAAGATAAACGGCAGTTCCAACTACACCGACAAAGCGCCTGCGGCGCCTCGGCCGTACGCAACCCCTTTTGTGCCTTTGTGTCTTTGTGCGAGAAAATTCCTGACGCAAGCCCGCACCTCGGCTCACCACTTCCCGCCCAGCCCGCCGGCCCTGACCCTGTCAGACCAAAGGCGACCGCAGGTCGATGGTTGCGTGCCTCCAACCGAGGTTGCCTTTGATCCGAACCGGAGCGAGTTTCGGCTGATTTCCGCCATTCCTAGGTATTCGCCCGAATAGCCACGCGGCGCTGGCCCTGCTCGGTTGCAGCTGCGGCGCGTGGGGCCGCGGCGGACTGGCGGGGCGGCGTGAAGGCACTGGCACTGGCGGCACTGGCAGCCTCTCAACCCCTGCCGGCCGAGCAGCTGGAGATCGCGCTGCGGGTGGCCGGACCGGGACTGCCCCACTGCCGGTCCTATCTGGCCGACGGAAGCGAAGCGCCGTGCCTGCCCGCCTTCGCGCTGCGCCCCGGCGCGACGGTCAACGGCTGGAGCCTGGGCCCGCACATCCACTTCAGCCAGGCCGCCACCCGCCGCCTCAACCGAAACGAATTCGCACTGCTCGCCGGGCACGAGATCGCCCACTGGTACCTCGGCCATCAAGCCAGCACCCCCGAAACCGAACGTGCCGCCGACCGCTTTGGGGCGCAGCTCGCCTGCCGGGCCGGGTTCGATCCGGTCGCCGGTGCCAGCCTGTTTGGTCACCTGCGGCCCAGCAGGCACCATCCGCCTGCGGCAGAGCGCCGTGAGGTGGTGCTGGCGGTGGGGTGTGTGGGGGAGAGAGGGCGGGTGGTGCGGTAGGGGATGGGGGGTGGGGGGCTATTGCGGCTGATATCGTAACCCCGTCGCCGTAACCGCGAACGACGAATCCTAATGCCTATCCTATTGGAATTTGTGTCAACCAAATTATCTTCACTACATTCGACAAAACTATCTCGACATTCTTTCCCATATCAGAGAAAAATAACGGAGAGTGAGGGGGGCCCATGCCCTTTTGGAAGGGGCAATCTGCTTCGCCGCGCGCCCCCCCTCACTACTCCAACTTTCAGACATTGGATCGTCTTCGAGCCACTTGATTCTGCACCATCTTTATTCCGCTGCGCAAGGCGCGAATCGTAAAAAAACTGAAATAAATGCCCTTGACTCCATGCGACCCGCGGAAATCCTAGCTGCACTACTAAGTTCATGTTTAATAATGGCTTAGTTAGCATCTGATGTGCGAATCGTGGGAATTCAATGCGTTTGTGCGAAGCAGCATTAGCTCCGTTTTGAGCAAAGCAAATTCAACCAAGAGTCTCGGATTCGGGTGATTGTGCACTTTTTGTGATCTGGATTAAGCGCTCTGTCACCGCAATCCCACCACAATTCAAATTGTTGCAACCATGCCCTCAACGAGTTAGCCTGTGGAACAATTCATTCGGGGGTAATCATGAAGGTGTTTCTGAGCTGGTCGGGTGAGAAAAGTCACAAAGTTGCACTCGTTTTTCGAGATTGGCTTCCCGCAGTCATTCAATCTCTGGAACCCTATGTCTCCTCCGAGGATATAGACAAGGGGGCGCGGTGGAGTACAGACATTGCGAAAGAATTGGACGATTCATCTTTTGGAATTTTGTGCGTTACAAGTCAAAATATCGACGCTCCGTGGCTGACTTTTGAAGCTGGAGCCCTTTCAAAAACAATGGACAAGTCATTAGTTAGCCCATTTCTTTTCGATATTAAAAGATCTGAGGTAAATGGTCCAATTTCACAATTTCAATCTACAGTTTTTGAAAAGATGATGTCGAAAAGCTTGTAAAAACCCTAAACAAAGCATGTGGCGATGGGCAACTCAAAGATTCCCTTCTTTCGAAAGCCTTTGATGTTTGGTGGCCAACCCTTGAAGAGAAATTAAATGAGATTGAAGACGTCAATACGGACGAAGATAAGTCTGATCAAGACGGGCCACTCGATAATTCTTCGGAAATTCTAGAGGAAATACTCGATCTATCGAGAATGAATCAGAAATTGCTTCGCAATCCTGATAGTGACCTTCCAGATTCTATCAAGCTGATACAACAAAAAATTGATGATCTTCTAGTTGCGTTTGATCGCGAAAGGCATTTCCGTAAGAGGCGAATGCAACGATTTCACCCGGGTATGATGAGAGAAATGCTCATTGATGCCCCAAAGGCAAATCGCCATATCGGGCTTCAAATGATACTTAGTATGTATCGAGAAGAATTCCCCTGGCTATACGACTCCGGATTAGAACTTATTCGTGCACTAAGCTCTAGATCGTCACAAGAATCCAAAGATCAAAAAATCCGTGAGTTTATGGATATTGTAGAATTTACAAGCTCACACCCAGTATCACGTGAATTGTCTGGATTGGACAAATCTTCATAATCATTTTTGAGGGAAATGCCGTTTTTCTTTCATGAAGCTTTGAGAGATTTTGCTGAGCTAAGGTAGGAGCTTCTACAGCTACGGTGACACTTTACTTAACCCCGAAACTCCACCCCACGCCGCACCGTCAGGCGGGGGCACGCAATAGCATATCCCCGGTGCTAGCCCCCCCAACGGAACAAACCACCCCCCAAGCGCATTATCCCAAGCGGCCCATCCTGCGCCGACCTTGAGGGGAATGATATGCGTACCACTGCCACGATCGCTGCCTTGGCCTGCACCTTGCTCGCAACTGCCGGGTGCAAGCAGGAATCAAACTATCCCGTTGCCGAAGCGACCACTACGACGCTGGTGCCGGTTCCCGGCCCGACCGAGACCCAGGTGGTCGGCGTGCCGGTGCCCGGGCCGACTTCGACCCAGACCAATGCCGTGACCGTCCCCGTTCCCGGCCCGACCGTGACCGAGACGGCTGCGCCGAAGGCTTCGCCCTCGCCCAATTAGGTGTGTTGCCGATCCTCCCCGAGCTTGCTCGGGGGTGGAGGGAGACCCGCGGCTCCCGACACGGTCCGTTGAACGCGGCTGACGGAGGTGTAGTGGCGCGAGGGTAGCGAGCCCTCCGTCACGCGCTGCGCGCGCGCCACCTCCCCGAGCCAGCTCGGAGAGGACCAGGCAAGCCAGCGCAGCCGCAGCCCCGCGCTGCGCTATCCGATCTGATAAAGTCGGCAGGCCTGCAGCATGATGAAATCCGTCGGCGAAGGGCCGCCCGGGACCGTGATCTGGACGACAACCGGCGTTCCCGCGGCAACCGGGGCCGGCGGCACGGCCACGGTGATGTGGCCCATGGCGATCGGGGTGGAGCCGGTGAACAGCGGCGTCGATGCTCCGGAAGCTGACTTGTAGGCCAGATAGGTCGCGCTCAGCGGGACGCCTTCCCCGAACGAGCGGGTAATTTCGCAATCGATCATGTTCGGCTTGCCCGACGCCGGGTAGGTGATGTTGATCTTCGATTTCGCACCATCGTTGCCCAGCAGCAGGATCGGCGCGGTGCCGCCCGAGGCATAGGTTACATGATCGGTCCACATGTTCGCCTGGCCGATCTGCAGGTGCGCGACATCGAACACCGCGACGTCGTTGACGGCGGGGGCGCTGGGCAGGTTCATGGCGCGCTGGGCGGCGATGGCGATGGCCGGCTTGGGCAGGACAGTGGTTCGGCTGGCGCGGCGAGCCGCCGCATTGATCGCCGCGGCATCGAGCTTGACCACGGCGGGGCCGCTGGTGGCCCGAACGGTCTGCGCGATCGATCCGCTGGCGGCGCAAGCAAGCGTGGCGGCCAGCGCCAGTCTGACGGGGAAGTTCATAAAGCGGCTCCTTTGCAGTGGTGCAGTTGGCAGGGAGCGACCAGCGAGTTGGTTGTTCTTATGATACTGCGGCCTTGTCAGGCAGCTTGCGCGCGGAATCAAGGTGCGCTGGCGTGGTGGGTTGTGGATTAGGGTCAGGAGGACCCAGGCTCAGGCTCGCGCCCGCATTGTCCGTCCGCCCTGAAACTGGCGCGGCACCACCGCTGCCGACCTGGCCAGCCCCGGTTGCGCACCCTCACCCCTCGCCGCCGCCCTGGGCAACCGCCGCCAGGTAACGGGTCATCGCATCGGCGGCCTGTTCGGTGAGCATGATGTGCGAGCGGCGGCGGTCGGTCGGGTCTTCTTCGCGCAAGACCAGCCCGACCTGTTCGAGCAGCCGGATCCAGCGCAGCGCGGTGGTGGTTGGCACACCCGATGCGAGGCACAGGCCGGTGATCGAAACGTGCTTGCGCGCGGCCCGCGCCAGGGCGAGGTCGAGCAGCATGTCCCAGGCCGGATCGGCGAACAGTCCTTCGCCAAACAGCTGGACGCGCAAGCGACGGCAGCGGATGATCTGTCGCACCAGCGCCGCACCCGATCCCTGGGGTTTGCCTGCCATGGCCAAGGGCCTAGCACGCCCGCATGGCATTGCGCGGGGCAAGCCCAAGCGGCATTTGTATCCATCGCCTTCGCTCGCGCTCCATAGTCCTCCACCGCGGCTCCGCTGCCTGCCAGAGCCGGCACCATTTCAAGGATTGAAGACAAACGGGCGCGCCGCGAAAATCGCATTCGCAAGGAACGAATAATGAGTCAGTATAGATGCCCGCAGAAGGCACGTTTACTATGCGCGTTACGCTCGAATCTCTTCAAGTTGCGGCGATTAATGGCGGTTTACCGTGGGCTGTCAAACGGTAACGAATCCATTTTGGAGCGGTCTAGGTAAATGTCCGGAAGGGATAGCCCGCGCACGCTTCGCCCAGCCGCCTAGGCAATTCCGCCCAGGCAGGTTCCATGCAACGCTACCGACTCCTCGTCGAATTCGGGCGCCTTGACCGGGCCGTTGAGCCGCTGGACACGCAGCACGGTACGCTCTGGCTCGGCCACCGCCCCGCCGCACAGGCCGCAGGGCTGCCCGGCCATATCTGCGCGGTCATCGGGAATCGGGTGCTTGCCATTCCAGTGCCGGACAAACGCCAAGGGCACGTGCGGCCTCAGCGCGGCGCGCAGACAAGCGTGGTGGGCATAGCTTTCCTTCTGCATCCAGGCCGCTTGTCCGGGATCGGTCCGCAGCAGCCGCAGCAGCTCGCCCCAGACGATCTGCTCGCGGCAGAACCGGCACGTGTACTGGCTGAGCAAAGCAGGATCGCGGCGGCGCGGCATGGCGGAGCTCCTTCAGGTCTTGAGCAGGGGCTTGAGGTAGCCGCCGGTGTAGCTCTTCCTGTTGGCCGCCACTTGCTCCGGCGTGCCCTCCGCGACGATCTCCCCGCCGCGCACGCCGCCTTCGGGGCCGAGGTCGATCACCCAGTCCGCCACCTTGATCACGTCGAGGTTGTGTTCGATCACCACCACCGAATTGCCCTGGTCGACCAGCCGCTGCAGCACTTCCAAGAGCTTGCGCACGTCTTCGAAGTGCAGCCCGGTAGTCGGCTCGTCGAGGATGTAGAGCGTTTGCCCGGTGCTGCGCCGGCTTAGCTCCTTGGCCAGCTTGACCCGCTGCGCCTCTCCGCCCGACAGCGTGGTGGCCTGCTGGCCGACCTTGACGTAGCCCAGCCCCACCTCGTTCAGCATATGCATCTTGTCGCGGATCGGGGGGACGGCCTTGAAGAATTCCTCTGCGTCCTCGATCGTCATGTCGAGCACGTCGGCGATCGAGTGGCCCTTGAACTTCACCTCGAGCGTTTCGCGGTTGTAGCGCTTGCCGCCGCATTCCTCGCAAGTGACGTAAACGTCGGGGAGGAAGTGCATCTCGATCTTGATCAGCCCGTCGCCCTGGCACTTTTCGCAGCGCCCGCCCTTGACGTTGAAGCTGAAACGCCCGGCCTTGTAGCCGCGCGCTTCGCTTTCGGGGAGGCCTGCGAACCAGTCACGGATCTGGGTGAAGGCGCCGGTGTAAGTCGCGGGGTTGGAGCGCGGGGTGCGGCCGATCGGCGACTGGTCGATCTCGATCACCTTGTCGCACATTTCGAGCCCGGTGATCTTGTCGTGCGGGCCGGCGATCACTCGCGCGCCGTTGAGCACGCGCGCGGCCCCGGCGTAGAGCGTATCGAGCGTGAGGCTGCTCTTGCCGCTGCCCGACAGGCCGGTCACGCAGGTGAAAGTGCTGAGCGGGATCGAGACCGTCACGTCCTTGAGGTTGTTGGCCCGCGCACCGTGGATGGTGATGTGGTGGCCGTTGCCCTTGCGGCGGCTTTTCGGAACCGCGATTTCGCGCGCGCCGGAGAGGTACTGGCCGGTCAGGCTTTGCTCGCTGGCGAGGATGTCATCGAGCGTGCCCTGCGCGACGATCTCTCCCCCATGCACCCCCGCGCCGGGACCGAGGTCGACGATATGGTCGGCGTGGCGGATCGCATCCTCGTCATGCTCGACCACGATCACGGTGTTGCCCAGATCGCGCAGCCGCTTGAGCGTTTCCAAGAGCCGGTCGTTGTCGCGCTGGTGCAGGCCGATGCTCGGCTCGTCGAGCACATAGAGCACGCCCGACAGGCCGCTGCCGATCTGGCTGGCAAGGCGGATGCGCTGCGATTCACCGCCGGAAAGTGTACCTGAAGTACGGTTGAGGTTCAGGTAATCGAGCCCGACATTGTTAAGGAATCCAAGGCGTTCGTTGATTTCCTTCAAAATCGCCTTAGCTATCTGTTGCTGCTGGGGGGTGAGTTGGTCGTTCAGTTCGCCGAACCACGCCACCGCCGCCGCGACCGACAGCATGGTAATGGTCGAGACGTCCTCGCCCGCGACCTTGACCGCCAGCGCCTCGGGCTTGAGCCGCTTGCCTTCGCAGGTTTCGCACGGCTGCGCGGTCTGGAACTTGCCCAGCTCCTCGCGCATCCAGGCGCTTTCGGTTTGCAGCAGGCGGCGGTTGAGGTTGCCGATCACACCTTCGAAGGCCTTCTTGACCGTGTAGCTCTTCTTGCCATCGGTGAAGGTCAGGCTGACCGGCTGGCCGGCGGTGCCGTGCAGGATCACGATCCGCACTTCGGGCGAAAGGTCCTGCCACGGCGTATCGAGGCTGAAGCCGAACTCGGCGGCCAGGCTGGACAGCACCTGCATGTAATAGGGGCTCGGCGGGTTGCTCTTGGCCCAGGGGACGATGGCGCCCTGCTTGAGGCTCAGCGCCTCGTTGGGCACCACCAGCTGCGGATCGAACAGCAGCTTTTCACCCAGGCCATCGCAGGCCGGGCAGGCGCCCATCGGCGCGTTGAAGCTGAACAGGCGGGGCTCGAGGCTTTCGATGGTGAAGCCGGAGACCGGGCAGGCGAACTTTTCGCTGAAGACAATGCGGTTGTCGGGCAGGCCGGCGCCCTTCATGGACCCCATCTTCTCCCCATCACCCCCACCTCCGTTCGCATCGAGCGAAGTCGAAATGCCGCGCGCTGGTGTCTTGACTTCGCTCGACACGAACGGACGTTGGGAAAGGGCCTCAGCGACGGTAGTATCCGCCAAATCCAAATAAACCAGCCCCTCGGCCAGCTTCAGCGCTTGCTCGAAGCTGTCGGCCAGCCGGGTTTCGATGCCTTCGCGCACCGCGATGCGGTCAACCACAACCTCGATGTCATGCTTGTACTTCTTGTCGAGCGTTGGCGCGTCCTCGATCGCATAGAACGCGCCGTCGATCCGCACGCGGGTGAAGCCGGCCTTCTGCCATTCGGCCAGTTCCTTGCGGTACTCGCCCTTGCGGCCGCGCACCACCGGGGCGAGCAGGTAGGCGCGGGTGCCCTCGGGGAGCTGCATCACCCGGTCAACCATCTGGCTTACCGTCTGCGCCGAGATCGGCAGCCCGGTGGCAGGCGAGTATGGCACGCCGACCCGCGCCCACAGCAAGCGCATGTAGTCATAGATCTCGGTCACCGTGGCGACGGTGGAACGCGGGTTGCGGCTGGTGGTCTTCTGCTCGATCGAGATCGCGGGGCTGAGCCCGTCGATATGTTCGACATCGGGCTTCTGCATCATCTCAAGGAACTGGCGCGCATAAGCGCTCAGGCTCTCGACATAGCGCCGCTGTCCCTCGGCATAGATCGTATCGAACGCGAGGCTGCTTTTCCCCGAACCCGAAAGGCCCGTGATCACGATCAGACTGTCGCGCGGCAGCGTGACGTCGAAGCCTTTGAGGTTATGCTCGCGCGCGCCGCGCACGACGATCTGGGTGAGGGACATGGGGCCGCTCTGTTCCAGATTTGTTCGGGTTTCGCAAGGGGCGAAAGGCCGGAAACTTAGCCCTATGCGTCCGAAGGCGTGATTCAAATCACGCCGGACCTTTTCGGATCCCGATATGTCGCTTCACGAGACATCGCCACAGGGGAAAAACCATGAAGATCAGGCACGCAATTCCGGTATTGCTGGCTGCTACGGCGCTTTCGGCATGCGCGACCAACCCAGCCCTCAACCAGCCGAAAGTCCCTCTGGTCAAGAACGCAGATGACCTCGGTTCAATCAATGTAGCAGTGGTTGGTGCGGAACCATGGGAGGATGTCGAGTCATCTTTCGAGACCAAGTTCGCACTGAGCGATGACGATGCCCTTGAAAAGGCCATTCCGGTTACCTCGTCGCTCGCCGACCGCTTGCTTGATGTCTTCAGCGCGCAGTTTGCCGCGAATTTCGCCGGGCCAAGCATCGACAATGTGGCGACCGACAAGACCAGCTCCAACAGTTCGAGCGACACGGATGCCGACGGTTTGACCGCAACTACCGCGTCAAGCAGCTCGTCCAGCGAAAGCTCCAAGTCGCGTTCGCGCAAGACCCCTGACCGGCCTGCCTTGCCGGCCAATTCGCTGACACCGGGCCAGGCCGTAGCGCTGGTCCAGCTGGTCGAGCAGCGCGCCCAGATCAACGCAGCTACCCGCTTTCGCGCCGCCGCCGCGCTCAAGCAGGAAGTGGTTTCGCTCAATCGCGCAGTCCAGTCGGCGGTCGGACGTACCGGCTATATCCCGGTAATGGTCAGACTACAGATCGGCGTCCAGCCGAGAGTCAGGCGGCAGCCGTTCGACGCGCGCGTTCGCTTGTCATTCCTGCCCAAGGAAGGTTTGGGCGCACGGATGCCCGTTGTGGTGCCTCTGCTGGCGACCGACAACCTGGACGCGACGCAAGAGCAGTATGCCGCCGAACAGCTTCGCCAGGCAGCCCTGTCGCTGGGCGGATTCAGTGGCCCGATCGCCGCCAGCCTGGGGCTGAACAAAGGCTATGATCGGCGCGGCGATACCTTCGCGCTACGGCTCAACAGCCGCTATTCGGTGGGTGTCGCCAACGAAAACACGCTGATGGTCCGGATTGGCGCGGCGCAGTACGGCAACGAGTTGGAATTGGTGCCGCAAGCGATCAATTCCACGGTGCTGCTGCTGGTTCCCGCGGAGCTGGCCGGCCAACAGATCCATGTCGTTTCGCGTCCATCATTCAACAACGCACTGACGGGAGAGTCATTGCGCCTTTCAAGTCGCAAGATCGGCGCTGATTTCGAATTCCCACAAAAGACCTACGAACTCTATTGCAAAGAGGGTGTTTCCAAGAAGGCGTGCACCCCCGACTTGCTCACTCTGACCGAAATGACCCGAGACAATTCGGGTTTCGACGAATTTGCCAAAAAGATCAGAACTTTCAATGCCACCGTCGAGTGCAAGCGATTCAACAGCCAATCCGAGCAACTGTGCGCGCGCGACATGTGGGTCGAACTGCAACGCAATGCCGAGGAGATCTGGATCACTTCGACTTCGACCTTCGAAGTGCCGATGCCGCACAATCACCTTTTGCCCCAGACGCAAACCGCAGTCTACACGAGCGATAAGACCCGGGTCCGCTTCGTGTTGGGCGGAGCAGATTCCGCGCAGGCCTTTGGCCTGGAAGCAAAGCTCTATGCCGAGGCCAATCCACCCGCCAAACAGGGCAAGACCAAGCCGGCAAAGTCAATCGCTGACAAACCATGTACCGCATCCGACGCGCAGTGCGATGCGCGCATGCTGCAATCTGCGGGCCTGCAGGCAACTGCGATCACGTTTTCGGGAAAGACCATGACGGTCGGATTCCCCAAAACCGATCCGGAAATCACCAAGGGCGCGCTGTGCCTGACTTTCACCCCGCCTCCAGCCGGAGTCGATACCCGGGCCAAGGAGAATGACAACGTCAAGCTTGCGGAAGCCAACAAAGCCCGGACCGAGCAGGTTCAAAATCGTTTTCTCTCACCAAAATCAAATGCAGGCGAAGCAAGTGATCGGCAGTTCAGATGCTACCCGATCGCCAAGGCGGCCGGATCGAACGAGCCGGAGAGCGCGGAGGTCACGCTTGCAGCCGGCGCGAAGGCGCTCACTCCGATCAAGGGGAGCGCGATCGTGCGGGTTGCCGTTGGCTGGAACGACACCGCGAAAGGTGCCGCACTCAAGGCTGACAATGGCGATATCGTCGGCGGCAAAGGCTTCACCATGAGCGAGACCGACTATGAAGCCGAAGTGACAACCAAGGGCCGTCTGATCCTGGAGTTGGAAGGAATCAACAACCCTGGCACAGTCACGATTACCGCCGTGCCGCTCGACAAGGACAGAAAGAAAGTGCCTGGGGCGGCTCAGAAGCTGCAATTCTATGTCGTCCCGGAGCCAAAACCAACCGAGGAGAACAAGGCCAAGACCTGAGCGCACCGGGCAGATCGAGCCCAAAGCCTTTGTAGTTATGCTCGCGCGCCCCGCGCACGACGATGTGGGATAGCGACATGGTGGCCGCTCTGTTCCAGATTTGTTCGGGTTTCGCAAGGGGGAGGATGCGACTTCCGTCCTGCAGTCAATTGCCGGACGGTGCCGGCAAAGGCGCGCAACGACAATGACCGCGAAGTAATTCGCGCGGCATGATGCCATTCCACAACAAATTACTTTAAATCAGTTGTGCGGCGATGGTTTGACTTGCAGTTTGCTCGCAATGGCGAAGTCATTTCGCGCGAACGATGATTGGAGTTTTTGATCGTCAAGCCCTTCACCACCCGCCGCAGTGTTCTGGCGGGTGCGGGGGCTCTTGCCGCCATCGCACTGCTGCCCGGCTGCGGCCTGGCGAGCGAGCGCTTGCCGGATTACCGTTACCGCCTGACGGTCGAGGTCGATACGCCCGAAGGCCTGCGCACGGGATCGAGTGTGATCGCGGTGCGATCGATCTTGCTGCCCAAGACCCTGCCCGATGCGCCCGTGTTGCGGATCGAGGTACGGGGCGAGGCGGTGACGGTCGATCTGGGGCCGCGCGGGGTCCTGTTTGCGCTGCTGCGCGGAACCACCCGGACCGACTGGGCTGGCGGGGCCATGGAACTGGTGACGCCGCATCCGCCGGTGGTCCCCGGCGCAAACCAATTTGCGCTGTGGCACCAGGCGATGATTGCCAACCGGGGTTTGCACGTGGTGCCGCGTCACGCTCCGCTCCCGCCCAACCCGCGCCGCGATTCCATACCCCGCCCAAACGACCCGCCTAACGCCTATCCCATGCTGGTGCGGTTCGGTGACATCGCCGATCCGGCCAGCGTCGCGCTGGTCGATCCCGACGATCTGGCGGCGAGCTTTGGCAAGGGTGTGAAGCTGCGGCGGATCACCGTGGAGCTGACCGACGATGCGGTGACAACGGGGATTGAGAAGCGGTTTGTCTGGTGGGATTCCTATGAGAATTTACAATTCGACGGCCACCGATTGAATGATTCAACGACTTTGTCGAGCAACCTCAACCACCTGGACATCTCGAGGGGATATTAGCATGAATAATGATGTCCTCCTTTCGATCCTCGCGATGGATGCTTACAATAGAGGCTACGGTCGATCGGTAAATGTCTCTGGTGCGACAGGCGCGGTTTCGGCTGAAGTCGGCCGTCAGATTGGGTTAGCGACGATCACTGCTCAGGATGTGTCTGCCGCAGCTCAAGCCGCAGGCTTCTACGCCATCGCCTACGAGTGGGAAGGCACCAAGATCATTTCCTTTCGGGGAACCGATCCGACCTCGACGGCAACGGCAGCTCGGACATGGAGATCATCCTCCAGGGCCTGGCCGGGCAGACCCTGTCGGCCAGCGACTTCCTGTTCGCCGTCGCTGGCGCTGAGCCGCTACCAGCGCCCAAGGCGGCGGCTCCGGCAGTGATGGAACCCCTCCTGCCCGTCAGCGAACCGCTACTGACCGTCAGTTTTGACGACCCCCTGTCGTTCGAGGATAACGGACTGATCCGCTGGCTGCCGCTGCATTCCAATCTGGTGCCGCTCGGCTGAACGGTTTGGGCTGAATTTGACTATGCCTCGCACCTGAGTCCAAGTAACCAGGTGCGATTTTGACAATTTGATTCCGCAAGTTACCTCCCGGTCCGGGGAAATGACGGCGGATGGAGATAGCGATGCCGAGTATCATTCCAGCCCTGCCGACGCGGCCTACCCCCAACACCGGAACGATATTCCCGAACGGCCTCTACACCGTAGCCGCTGGCACGACGCTGTATTACGAAGCCGGACTTTGGGATAATCACGAGCTCGTCTACTCCACGCTCACAAGCAACAGTCTGGACAATGCCGGGACCTTGTGGATCCTGGGCTCGCGCCGCGCCTATGCGCTTCGCGCGTTCAATTTCGGCTCCATAACCAACAGTGGTTCGATAATTGCGGAATCACTTGATGGTGAAGCGCGCGGGGTCTTCCTGATCAGTGGCTTTGAGGGCAACCTCAACAACAGCGGCACTATCCTGGCCATTGCCCGCAATACGAACTCTCAGGACAAGGCAGTTGCCTGGGAAGATTATGCTGGAACCGGTGTCAGTCTCAGCCTCGGCGTGGTGACCAACAGCGGGACAATTGCTGCCCAGTCCGCAATAGGCAATGCCATCGCAATGTACCGGGGCAACGGCGGCTTGATCACCAATACCGCAACCGGGCAGATCCTGGCCGAAGGTGCCTCGGCCTTAGCGGTCTACACCACTGCGTCCCATCCCTATGGCTATGTCGGAGCCGACCTGCTCAACGCCGGCCTGATCGAAGCCCACTCCACGAATCCAGCCTACGCTTCGACAGCGGTGATCATTGGCTCCAACGGGTTCCTGCCTTTCATTCTGCAAAACTCTGGAATTATCAGAGGTGATAACGCGATCCTGGTCGCCACAATCACAACGACACCGCCCAATGGAACCGAAATCGTCAACAACGGGGCCGGTGGTCAGATTTTCGGCGACATCAGTCTCAATGACGGCAGCGACCAGATCAACAATGCCGGCTCGATTACCGGCGATATCTATATGGGTACCGGCGACGATCTGATCAGCAACACCGGCTCGATCAATGGCCTATCCAACATGGGCTGGGGCAATGACAGCTATTTTGGTTCAGCCAGTGCAGACTATGTGCTGGGTGATTGGGGCAACGATACGCTTGAAGGCAACGGCGGGAACGACCTGCTGATCGGCGACTTTGGTGATGACCGGCTGGTGGGCGGTGCCGGAAATGACGGGCTCTATGGTTCCTATGGCAACGACACGCTGGTTACCCTTGAAGGCGATATCGCGCTGGGCGGCAACGGCAATGACCGGATCGAACTGGGCGACTATACGTTCTGGTTTGCCGATGGTGAGAACGGTTTTGATACCCTGGCCCTGCCCTTCGGCAACCGGCTCTTCGACCTCAGCAACGCGCTTGCGACTAGCGCAATCCAGGATTTCGAAGCGATCGAGCTGCGCGGCGGTGTGGAAATCGTGGTGCGTGCCGCCGACGTGGTTGCACTGACCGGATCGGAGACCGAATTCCTGATTACAGGTACCGCGACCGACAAGGTCGACCTGGTTGGCGGCTGGGCTGCGAACGGATCGCGGGCGGTAGGCGGCACGACCTATTCGGTGTTCACCCTGGGCGGTGTCAACGTGCTGGTTGGCGATGGTCTGGCCAGCCAGATCCTCGGTGCGGCACCGGGCGGGGCGATCGGGCTCGATCCGGCGGCACCGGGCAAAGGCGCGCCTTTGCCTGGCGTAATTCCGGGTACGGGGCTGATTCCTGATGTGGTCACCTTTGGACCTGATGGCTTCTACGTGCCGTTCGCTTTCGAAGTCGAAGCTGGAACAACCTGGCAAGCCATCTCGAATGGCGAAGGGCCAGTTGGGGTCGATGCGATCTACCTCGATATGGCCGACGCGTTCGTGAACAACGGCTCTATCGCAGCTTACAATTTCGGGATCTACAACTACGGTGGCTTTGCGTCGAGCGCGACCGGGGTCCATTCGCATGGCGCCAGCATGCTGACAAACAACGGCACGATCTATGCCGAGGGCGGCATCGAGAATTGGTCAGTCGAATACTCGATTTCCAACTTCTACACCTACGGCGTAGGCCGCCTCTACAACGATGATACCTCGGGCTACACGGTGGGAATCCAGGCCCACGCCTCAACTCCAGTTGAGAACTATGGCCTGGTCGATGCCTACGCTCACTCGGGTTCGGCGATTGGCATCATCGGCAATGGATTTGCCCGTGTGGGAGGTTTCCCGACCGGCTACACTGTGGTCAACGAGGGGCAAATTCGGGCGCGGTCGGATCAGGTCGCTGCGGTTGGCGTGATCACCCAGTTTGAAGGCAAGATCTGGAACCAGGGATCGATAACCGCGCAAGGTGCCATCGCGGCTGTCGGGATTGTTGTCGGTTCACCAAGCGACGACCTTAGCCTGGTCCGCAACGACGGAACGATCACCGCCCGTGTTACCGCCCCCGATGCGACCCAGGCGGTTGGAATCTGGATCGCAAACAATTACAATGACGGTTTCGAACGGCTGTTCAGAATCACCAACACCGGAACCATCGACGCCCAAACCGCGATCCAGGCGGGTGAGCAGACTACCTTCGTTCGCTTCGATATCACCAATTCCGGGCTTATGACCGGCGGGCTCTCGCTCGGGATTGGCGCCGATGTGGTGCTCAACACCGGAACAATCGGCGGGACGGTATTACTCAGCGGCGGCAACGACCTGTTTGACGGGCGCGGCGGAACCCAAAACGGTCGGGTTCTGGGCGAAGACGGCAACGATACGATTTATGGCGGCGCTTTCGCCGACCGGCTTGAGGGCGGCGCTGGCGACGATACGATCGAGGGCGGAGGCGGCAACGACTTGCTGATCGGCGGCCTGGGCAACGACCTGTTCAAGGGCGGCGCCGGAAACGATACGATCTGGGGCGATTCCGGCAACAACGATGTGGTTCGCTATTCCGGCAATCGTGCGGACTATCTGGTTGAGACTGTCGTGATCGACGGGGTGACCTATACGCGGGTGACCGGCCAGGGTGCTGCGGCGGGCGATGGTGTCGACCTGCTGAGGCGGATTGAATCAATCCAGTTTGCGGACACGTCGCTGGCGCTTGCCCCGGTCGCCAACAATCGGCCCACAGTCGGTCCGGCGGCGATACCTGATCAGATTGTGCCGGATTCGGCACCTTACTCCTACCAGATCCAGGCTGGTGCTTTTGTCGATCCCGACCCGGACGATTCGATTGTCTACCGTGCAACTCTCGCCGATGGGTCACCCTTGCCCAACTGGCTGAAATTCGACCCGGTATCGAAGACCTTCACCACGACGCCGCCCGAATTTTTCATTGGCACTTCGCTGACAGTCCGGGTCTTCGCCCAGGAAGGCAATCCCGATGATCCCGGCTTCGAAGTCTATGATGACTTCGTGCTGTCGATCGTCATGGGGCCGGGCGCGAACTATGTCGGCACCGAGGGCAATAATTGGCTGCAAGGCAATTTCCGGGCCGACCGTCTGTTCGGACTGGGTGGCGACGATGCGCTGGTCTATTCCGCCGGCCCCGACATCTATGATGGCGGCCCTGACAACGATACGCTCTATTACGGGGGGCCAAATGGCATAACCATCCAGCTCGGTGCCTCGAGCGGGCAATTCATCTCGATCGAAAATGTTTCCGCCACCGAATTCGACGATACCGTGATCGGTAACGACGCAGCGAATGTGATCAGAACGAGGGGCGGTAACGACACCATCTATGGCTATGGTGGCAACGATATCATCAGTGCGGATGGTGATCGCGATCCCGCCTTGGGGGCCGGTGGCGGTGTCGACCATGTTTACGCCGGCGATGGCGATGACACGATCCAGATTACCTACTTCGGTCTCGTGGAAGCAGGAGAGGTGTTTGATGGTGGCGCCGGTTTCGATCGATTGAGTATCGAATATGGCTTCTTCCAGGTTGATTTTTCAGGCGCGAACCTTGTCTCAATCGAAGCGATCGACGGCAGATCGGCAAGGTTGACACTGGCCCAGCTGGATCAATTTCAGCAAATTGGATTGGAAGTCGTCGAACTGGCAACGGGCGGCTCGATTTCCTTGTCCGGGGTTCAGGTCGCAGCCTCCTTCTTCAGTCTTTCCGACGAAGCCACTGTCTTCGATCTGACCGGTGCAATCCTGATGGGCGGTCTCCAGGGTGTCCAGGTGAACGGCGGAACTTCAGGAGACACCATCACCGGCGCTGGTGGAGTGGATTACCTCTACGGACTTGACGGAAACGATACGATCCAGGGCGGCGCTGGTGCCGATTTTATGGGCGGCGGCGATGGATTTGATGTCATCGACTATTCGGCCTCAACTGGCGCGGTCACGGTCAATCTGGCAACGATGACGGCGAGCGGCGGTGATGCGCAGGGGGATACATTCGACTCATTCGAAGGTGCGCGCGGTTCCGGGCTTGCCGATACCCTTATCGGGAATGCCGGACAGAATTCCTTGTGGGGCAATGCGGGCAACGACACGATAGATGGCGGAGGCGGGATCGATACGTTGAATGGCGGGGCCGACAACGATATGTTGTTTTTGTCTTTGGAGGGAAGTGGCTCTTTCATCGATGGTGGGGCCGACTTCGATACCTTGGCCGTAACAGGCTCCGTTTCGCTTGGAAGCATCGCCGGCATCGAAGCAATCAAGCTTGCCACCGGCGCCAACCTCACCCTTACCACCAGCCAGCTGATGGCGGGTCTGGCGCCCAACACGCAGCTCAGCGGCAGCGGGACGATCACGATCAACCTGGAAGCCAATGTGTTCGCTGCGATGACCGGCTTCCAGGGGTTGGGCGCGCCGATCAACTTCGTGCTCATCGGCTCGGCAGGCGACGATTACATCAAGGCCTCGCACTTCGCGAACACCATCAATGGCGGCGCGGGACGCGATTTCGTGCGCGGCGGCAACGGGATCGACACGATCGATGGTGGTACCGAGGCCGACAAGATCACCGGCTGGGGCGGCGCGGACATCCTGACCGGCGGAAGCGGCAACGACCAGTTCCGCTACCTCTACGCCACCGACAGCGGCGTGGGCGCGGCGGCTGACCGGATCACCGATTTCACCATTGGAAGCGACGTGATCGACTTGCGGCTGCTCGACCGCGATCTCGTCACTCCTGACATCCAGAATTATGCGCTGAGCTTCATCGGCAGCGCGACCTTCGGCAGCAGCGGCACGGGGCAGATACGCTACACCACCTCGGGTGCCGACATGCTGGTCCAGTTCGACCTCGACGGCAACGGCAGCTCGGACATGGAAATCATCCTGCAGGGCCTCGCCGGACAGACCCTCTCGGCCAGCGACTTCCTGTTCGCCGCCGCCGGTGCCGAACCGCTGCCGTCCGTAAAGAGCGCGACTCCGGCAGTGATGGAAACTCTATCATGGGTGAACGATCCTGCCCCGGTGATCGAACCACTGCTGCTTGATCCAGCGAATGACACTGGCCTTGTCCGCTGGCTCGATCCGCTCCACGGCCAGGGTTGGGCTTTCGGCTGACGCTCAGTTCCAGTATCATCCGAGACGACAAACCGTCTGTCGAGAGTCGCCTAGACAATCGTCGGACTTGTACATAGTTTCGCCAATCATATTCGGCTTCTTGGCGAGCAATTTTGGCCCGGTCGGCTGCGAATCAGCCGCTTATTCTGGCCAATCTTGATCGTTACGCTGCCGATGCTCTGACCAGTCCTGGCAGAGTCGGATCTTGGATAGGGGTTGGGTTGTGGCACTAGGCGTTCGCGAAGCGGGTTCGGTTTGGCAGGGGCTTGAGCCCGATTCCTCCCCATTGGTCGATGGATGGGTGGAACCCGTCAAACAATGGGAGGCAACTGTTCAGCGCTCACTGGATCAAAAGACCCCGTCCGAAACCACACAGGACACGGTCTCGGCCCCGCCCGTTCCGCAGGCCGACAGCGTTCCTGGCGATATCTCCAGCGCGGTCACGATCGCGGTCGGTTCCAGCGCCGACGTTACGATCGAAACCCTTGGCGACCATGACTGGTACCGGGTCACGCTGACTGCGGGCACCACTTACACGATCCAGACCTCGTCCAACGGGTTGGGCACCGATGCCTACCTGTACCTGCGCGATGCCACAGGTGCGCTGCTGGTCCAGGATGATGACAGCGGGGACAGCGTCAATTCGCTGATCACTTACACCGCAACCTCGACCGGCACCTATTACATCGACGCCGGCACCTTCAACAATGAGACCACCGGCGGCTATCACCTGTTTGTCGCGCCGCAGTTCGCGGGCGGCGACGTCGACGGCACGACCGGCACGGTAGCAAGCCTCAGCCTGGGCAATACAGTCAACGGCAGCATCGAGGTTGGCGGCGACCACGATTTCTATGCGATCACCCTGGTCGCCGGACAAACCTACATCTTCCGCACCGCGCCCACTTCAACTGCGACCAATACCACCGACACGGTGCTGACGCTGCGCGATGCCGCAGGCACGCAGTTGCTGAGCAACGACGATGCGGGTGAGTTTTCCTTCTCGGCGATCCGTTACACGCCAACGGCATCGGGTACCTATTACCTCGATGTATCCGGTTTTGGTGCGGCAACCGGCGCCTTCAACCTCAGCGCCTTCACCGCGCCGACCCCGGTCTTGTACACCTATGACCAGATCGCAACCCAGTTGACCAACGGATACTGGGGTGGAGCGAGCCGCCATTTCAACGTCGCGCCCGGCGGCACACTGACTTACAATGTCACCGGCCTGACCGTCGACGGCGCCAATCTCGCGCGCGCCGCGCTGGCGCTGTGGAGTGATGTTACCGGCATCCAGTTCAGCGAAGTCGCGGTCGGCGGGCAACTGGTTTACGATGACAATCAGACCGGCGCTTTTGCCTCGTCCAGCACCTCCGGCGGCCTTATCCTGAGTTCGACCATCAATGTCGGCACCGCCTGGATTGCGACCTACGGCACCGGCCTCAACACCTATTCATTCCAGACCTATATCCACGAAACCGGCCACGCTCTCGGCCTGGGCCATGCCGGCAATTACAACGGCAGCGCCAGCTATTCATCGGACTCGCTCTATCTCAACGATAGCTGGGCGACGACGATCATGTCGTATTTCGACCAGACCGAGAACACCTACTTCCAGGGCCAGGGATTCACCCGGCAATTTGTCGAAACCCCGATGATGGCGGACGTCGTTGCGATGATTTCGCTTTACGGCGTCAACACCCTGACCCGCACCGGCGACACGACTTACGGGTTCAACAACACCTCGGGTCGCGACATCTTCAATGCCGCGCTCTACCCCACGGTCGGCTACACCGTTGTCGACAATGGCGGAACCGATACGCTCGACTATTCGGGGTTCGGCCAGAACCAGACAATCAACCTCAATGCTGAAACCTTTTCGAGTGTCGGCGGGCGGGTTGGCAATGTCTCGATCGCGCGCGGAACCGTGATCGAAAACGCGATCGGCGGATCGGGCAACGACACCATCACCGGCAACGCGGCCAACAACGTGCAGAGCGGCGGTCTTGGCAACGATACGCTGTCCGGCGGGCTGGGTAACGATACGCTCAATGGCGGCGGCGGAGTCGATGTGCTGGCAGGCGAAGCTGGCAACGACCGGCTGGTTTTGCCTGCCGGCAGCGGGTCCTCAGTCGATGGCGGTGCCGATACCGATACCCTCGCCATATCCGGAGCGGTTTCGCTCGCCTCGCTGGTCAGCATCGAGGCGTTGGAGCTTGCCGCCGGGGCCAACCTCACTCTCACCACAAGCCAGGTCATGTCAGGCCTGGCCGCCAATACATCGGTCAGCGGGACCGGCACAGTCACCATCAATCTGCAAGCCGACGTATTCACTGCAGTGCCTGGCTTCGTGAACGCCAGCGGTTCGGTCAATTTTGTCTACAGCGGGTCGGCTGGCAGCGATTATGTCAAGGCCGGGCACTTCCTCAACACGATCTCAGGCGGCGTGGGCGCGGATTTCCTGCGCGGCGGCAATCTGGTCGATACGATCGACGGCGGCTCAGAGGCCGACAAGATCACCGGCTGGGGCGGCGCTGATATTCTGACCGGCGGCAGCGGAAACGACCAGTTCCGCTATCTCTACGCCACTGACAGCGGCGTGGGAGCAGCAGCGGACCGGATCACCGATTTCACCATCGGCGGCGATGTGATCGACTTGCGTTTGCTCGACAGTGACCTCGTCACCCCCGACATCCAGAGCTATGCGCTGAGCTTTGTCGGCTCCGCAGCCTTTGGCGGCACTGGCGCAGGCCAGATCCGTTACACCACTTCGGGCGCTGACATGCTGGTCCAGTTCGATCTTGACGGCAACGGTAGCTCGGACATGGAGATCATTCTGCAAGGCCTGGCCGGGCAGACGCTCACGTCAGGCAGTTTCCTGTTTGCCGCCGCCGGTGCTGAGCCTCTGCCTTCAGCCAAGAACGCAGCTCCAGCTGTGATGGAGCCGGTCCTTCCCGCAAGCGAACCACTCGCGTCCGTCAGCTTCGGCGATCCCCTGTCGTTCCAGGACCACGGATCGCTGCGCTGGCTGCCGCAGCACATAGACCTCGTGCCGCTGGCTTAGGCAAACCAAAATCCCGGCATCACACTTTGCGACAGGCACAGTCCTGTCGCAACGGTTGGTCGCGAATTCATGTCAGGTTTACTTGACAGAATCACAAGCTCGCGCGAAAAATCAGTACTTTGATCGGGCGGAATTCCAGCCGACTGAAAGGGTATGCGATGAGCACGACATTCTTTGGTGCAAATTCGAACGAACCTTGGGTCAGCGACGGATCGAGCGGCGGCACACATCTGGTCGGTACTCTGGCTGGCTCCTACCTGGACTACCTCGCCACCATCAATGGCGTGGCCTTTTTCACTGTCGATGTCGGTGGTCAGAGCCAGGTCTGGCGCAGCGACGGCACCGCCGGGGGCACATTTGCGGTCAGCAGTTCCATCACAGGCCAAATTACTTCCCAAAACACGGTGGTGATGGGCGGGGCTTTGTTCTTCATTGCTGCCAATCCAAACGGCCCTGGCAGTGTGCTGTTCCGCGCCACGGCCGATGCCGGATCGGCCATACCGGTCATGCCGGTGTTCGCAATCGCATCCAGTGTCCCGCAGATCGCCGCGACCGCATCGCATGTCTACGTTTTCGGGCTCGATTCCCACGGTGCTGAATTGTGGCGCACCGATGGAACTCCCGCCGGTTCGGTCAGGCTGACCGATCTGGGTATGGCGCAATATGGTGAGCTTACGGTGGCGGGCGACCGGGTGGTGCTCATGGCCAATATCGGCCTTGACTTCAGCAGCTATCAAACGCCGTGGATTTCGGATGGCACGGTTGCCTGAACCGCTGCGCTCTATCCCTCGTCGACTGCTAACTTCTCAAGCTATAGTTCGCCCCAAGTGGTCGGCAACACCATCTACACCCAATCGACTGCCTACGATGCAGGTTTAGGCAGGTTCATCACCACGCTGTATGTCAGCGACGGCACCCCGACTGCGACCCCGACAACGATTGTGCTTCCCGGCAGCTCTTCCGCCGGTGCCGTTCTGGGCGGGAAATACTATGCGTTTGTCTACAATGGCTTCGGGATAGAAATCGACCGGATCGACGGCACGACACCAACCCAGGTCGCCACCTTTGGCAGCGGTGGGACAACAACAGCATTCGCTGTGGGCGACCGGCTGCTGATCTTCGCGACCGGTGCCAACGGCCCGGGCCTCTACAGCTTCAACGGCACGAGCACCCATTTCGTCATGCCGGGTGTTGATTTGAACACGGTCAGCAACTTCACGGTGTCGGAAGGCAAGCTCTATTTCATCTACAGCTTCAACGCCAATTCCTATTTGCTGGTCGATGACGGGGTTCACCCGACCCATGCGATCCTCTCGACCAGCGGCGGCACTCTGTCGAACGCCGCGGCGTTGGAAGCCGTGCCGGTCGGGGTGATGTTCTCGGCATTTCGCAGCGACATTGGTACCGAACTGTTCTTTTCTGACGGCAGTTCGACCTCTGCGACGCTGCTCGGCGATCTCGCGCCCGGATCGGATCATAGCGCTTCGATTTCGATCGGCTGGGCCGGGGGCGTCAGCGGGGGTCGGCTTCCGTACAACTTCGACGATGGCGTACACGGGGGTGAGCCGTGGATCACCGATGGCACCGTGGCCGGTACGCATCTGCTGGCCGACCTGTTGCCTGGGTTCGACGGTTCCAACATCGCAAATCTGGTGCAGTTTGGGGGCTGGACCTATTTCACCGCCCAGTCCAATCCGGCAGAGGTTCCCCACTTCTGGGCCACCAATGGTACGACCACTGTCGATCTGGGGGCAGGTACCGGCGACTTGTCAGTCACCACCGCTGTTTTTGCAGGAAAGCTCTACTTCTTCGGCAGCGGCAACTGGTTTGAAGTCGCTGCGCCCAGCGGCACACCCGCCACGGCCGACGTTACCGCACATACTGGCGGGCCATCGAACCTCTTCCCGGGCGCGGTCGTGCTCAATGGCAAGCTGCTGTTGCCCGGCTTCTTCGGTGTCACCGCGTTCGACGGCAGCACCTTCACTCAGCTTTCGACAGCGATGACCACCGAAATAGTGGCTTCCGGTAGCGTTGCGTATTTCGGTTCGGGCGGGGATCTGTTCCAGACCAACGGCACCGTGGCGGGAACCATTTCGCTGTTCACCGACCCCAACTTCCCGCAGATCAGCGGGATTTCAGTTTTGGCGAACGGCAAGGTAGTGTTCACCGATCCCTTCGGCAGCGCACTGTGGATCAAGGACGGGACAGGAGTTCACCAGCTCAAGGATTTTGACCCTTCGGGCTGGGACAATGTCTCGCAGCCGGCCGTCGTGGGCAACAAGATATATTTCACCACCACCGGCCCGAGCGGCACCCAGCTGTGGTCGTCGGACGGGACCGAGGCCAACACCGTGGTGCTCGACACCAGCGCGTTGGGAACGATTACCGGATCGGGCTATCCCTTCGCGTTCAACGGCGGGATGTTCATAGTGCTGTGGGGCGCCGGAGGCGGCACTGCGGTGCGGATCGATGCGTCCAGCGACGCGATCACCGTGTTCGGAACCGGGCTCGACCAGGTTTTCCCGCCGGTCGCCGATGGCACCGGGCATTTCTATTACCTGACCAACACGGGGCTGTTCGTGTCCGATGGCACCGTTGCCGGCACCCACCTGCTCGCCCCGACCGACGCGTTCGATTCCGGTCACGTGGTCGATGGGATCTTCTATTTCGTCGCCTCGACGCCCGGCCAGGGCAGCGAACTGTGGCGGACCGACGGCACGCTGGCTGGTACCGTCATGCTGACTGACACCTTCACGATGGCCAGCTCCAACCCTTACGGGTTCGGCACAGTCAGCAACAACGCACCGTTCGGCACGTCCGACCATGCTGCGCTCAATGCCGGGGCCAGCGCCAATGCCACAACCCGGGCGAGCGGTGTGCTGGGCAATGATGCGGATCCCGATCACGCCGGAACCGCTGGATTGCTGGTCACTGGCGCGCATTTCGGGGCGGGCAGTGATAGTGCGGTGCCGGGCACGGGCTCGCTGCTGCTGCACGGTACCTACGGCGACTTGCTGCTCGCGGCAGACGGGACCTGGTCCTATGCTGCCACGTCCACCGCCGCGCTCGCGCTTGCCCCCGGGATCACGGCGACCGATGTGTTCAGCTACACCGTGGGTGACGGCAATGGCGGGTTCGACACTGCCAATCTGGCGATGACCATCACCGGAGTGCTGCAGGGCCTGATCGGCACGCCAAACAACGACACATTGAACGCGGGCCCCGCCAACAACGGCGTCAATGTCGATGGCAAGGGCGGTTTCGATACCCTTGCCGTAACCGGGACCTTCACTCCGGGTGCAACTTTCCTGGGCATTGAAGCCGTCAATCTCACCGCCGGGTCCAACCTGACTCTCACCGCCAGCCAGGCGATGACCGGGCTCGCCTTCAACAACGCCTTCTCCGGCAGCGGGACGGTGACGATCAACATGGGCGGCGGTGTTCTGCTCGGTATCGCCGGTTTCCAGGGTGCAGCGGCCAATCCGGGCGTCACTTTCGTGATCAACGGCACCGTCGATTCCGATTACATCAAGGCATCGCACTTCACCAACACCATCCTTGGCGGGGCAGGCCAGGACCAGCTCCGTGGCGGCAACGGGGTCGATACGATCGACGGCGGAACCGAGCGCGACAAGATCGCCGGCTGGGGCGGCGCGGATATCCTCACCGGCGGGGGCGGGAACGACCAGTTCCGTTATCTCTACGCCACCGACAGCGGCCCGGGCGCGGCGGCGGACCGGATCACCGATTTCACCATCGGCAGCGACGTGATCGACTTGCGCCTGCTCGACAGCGATCTCGTCACTCCTGACATCCAGAATTATGCGCTGAGCTTCATCGGCAGCGCAGCCTTTGGATCCGCCGGTGCGGGGCAGATCCGCTACACCACCTCGGGCGCCGACATGCTGGTCCAGTTCGACCTCGATGGCAACGGCAGCTCGGACATGGAGATCATCCTGCAGGGCCTCGCCGGGCAGACTCTCTCGGCCAGCGACTTCATGTTCCCCGTCGCCGGTGCCGAACCACTGGCCGCACCCAAGGACGCGGCCCCGGCTGTGATGGAGCCCCTCTTGCCCGCCAGCGAACCGCTGCTGACTGGCAGCTTCGACGATCCCTTATCGTTCCAGGATCACGGGCTGATCCGCTGGCTGCCGCTGCATTCGAACTTGATGCCGCTGATTTGAGCAGGTCGTATCACTAACAAAGCGCTAGGCTAGCAAGCGCAAGCCTTGGGCTTTGCTCACCGCTTCGGTCCGGTTGGCTGCGCCGAGCGTCTCGAAAATCGCGGCGGCATGGGCCTTAACCGTGGCCGGAGAAAGCACAAGCTCGCGGGCGATTTCCTTGTTGGTCAGGCCCTGGGCAAGCAGACGCAAGACATCAAGCTGGCGCGCGGTAAGGGGGCCGCTTGCCGCACCGCCCCCGCCGCCCGAACCACGGGCCGCGATCAGGTCGAGCACTCGCCCGGGAATGAAGCGCTCGCCGGTCAGTATCAGCCCGACCGCACGCGCCTGGTCCGCGCCGCTGAGCCGCAGCGCCTGATCGAACGAAAGCCGCGCGGCCTGGAGCGGCTGATCGAAATCGTGTCCGGCGGCGGCCAGAAAGGCCTGCTTCGATGCAATCTGCGCATCGCGTTCGGCCCGCGCGGCGACAAACAGGCCGTGGTGATTGTTCAGCCGCACCTGAATGAATTCACGCATCATGAAAACGCAGACGGTTGCAATCGCTGAACAGGTTATCGCAGGAACCGCAGTTGGATCAGGCCGCAACACATAGCTCAGCATAATGCCGACAGCGGGCAAGGCAGGCAGAAATTTCTTGTCGATCTGGATGTAGCGATCGATCCTGCGGGGTCCGAGCGCGGGCGAAACGATCGTTCCGAACCCAAAGCTTGCGGTCATGAAAATGCCATAGGCCATCAGGATCAGCCGGATTTCGCCGGGTGCTTCGTGGGTCAGGATAACCAGCCCGAGATAGTACACCAGGCCAGCCCACAATGCGGTCCTGTACTGCACGTACCAGCGATGGCCGACCTGTTCTTCGGTGTGAGCCGGCTCCGCCCCAAAAGCGATCCAGCCGATGGTGAAAATCACCATGCCAGCGGAGAACAGATCGACCCTGGTCGTCACTTCGGCAGGCAGCTTCGATTCAAGCCACAGATGGAAGCCGATCCCCGTCGTGCAGAACAGGGCCAGAAAGAAAGTCTGAAATCGGCGCGTTGATTGCATCCTGACAGGCATCGCAGCGATTGCCGGATTTGGCCATCGGCCAATTGGCCTATGCCGCCCTACCCATCCGGCCAATACCGCTGTGCGATTGCACCGCGCATAAGCGCCATGATGCTGAGCTGACCGACGGCCTAGCCTGCAAAACCCAAGCGCGATCCGCTTCATTCTCTGGCCAGAGCGGGTCGGCCAGCGATTGTTACAATTGATACAAAATAGGGCCGCGCGAGCGATAACATTGACACAACTTTGGAAGAAACACGGCCTCACACGCACGGCGGACCAGCGGGTCCCGGCGCAACATGGAGCGGAACATGCCTACCTGGAACAACCCTAACAGCGGACTGTGGACCGATAGCGCCAACTGGACCGGCGGCGTGCCGAATGTGGCCGGCGGCGTCGCCGATTTCGCGATCGTCGGCGGAACCGGCGCGACGATTGCGACCTTTACCGAAAACACCACCGTCACGGTGGGCACGCTCAACATCACCAGCACTGGCGCGCGCGATGTGCTGTTCCAGGGCTCGCTGGCCGATAGCGGCAGCGGTGTCGCAACGCTCTCCTTCAACAACGGTGCCTCGGGGGGCGGCACATCCCGGGTCAACATCACCACCGCGGTCGGCGGCGGCGAATTCGAGATCAGCTCGTTTGGCGGTCTGCGCGTATCGATCGGGGAGGAAACCGAGTTCAACGTCGTCACTGCCGGCACCATTGCGCGGATCAATGCGCCGATCATTGGCGCTGGTAACCTGACAAAGATTGGCGCGGGAACGCTGCAACTGGGCAGTGCAAGCTCGACCTTCAGCGGCATCATTTCGATCGAGGGCGGCACCCTTGCTGGCCTCAATGGCGGCGTGTTCGGCACCGCCAGCATGTTTCTTCTCAACAACGCGATCCTGCGCACCAGCGGCACGTTGACCAACAGTATCGGGACGCAATTAGGGCAAACCGGCACCGCGGGGAGCGGCCAGATCATGGCAGCAACCGGCACCACGCTGACGCTTGCGGGCGGTTTCGGGCATAGATCCAGCGGGGTGCTGACCTTTGGCAATACGGTTGACAACGGCACGATCGCCCTCGCCCTTACCTCAGCTGACGTCTCCGGTGCAGGGTTAGTCCGACTGAGCGGCACAACGATCCGGTTCGACAACGCCTTGTCGGCGGGTTCGGCATTTAACGGTGTCAACAGTGCCGGGACCGAACTGGTCAATGGAGCGGTGCTCGACGGACACGGATTCCAGATGAACCTCATGAATCTCGATCTCGACAGCGGCACGATCCGTTCCTCGAGCGGAGCCCTGTTGCTCCACGTCAACGACACCACTATCAGCGCCAACGCCCAGACCGGGACCATCGAAGGTACCGCCAGCGCCGACACAGTCGACGTCGATGTGACAAACAACTTCACCTTCGCCAGCACGACCTTCACCAACTGGTCGGCGAACGATGTGATCAATTTCGACGGCAGCGCGAATGCCAACAACATCACCGGCAGCACCTTCAAGGACACTTTCAACAGCGGGGCCGGCAACGACACGCTGATCGGAAATGGCGGCGCGGATGTCTTTTTCGCAGGCGATAACGACGACCTGATCGTGCTCAACGCCCAGAACGGCAACTCGCAGGTCAGCGGCGGTAACGGCACCGATACCCTGCGGGTGACCGGTGGGAGCATAAGCTTGGCCAGCATGTCGGGGATTGAAGCGGTCGAACTGCAGAACGCCGCCACCCTCGCGCTCAGCAACGGCCAGTTTTTCAGCTTGCCCGGTACTGCCGCGATCAGCGGCACCGGCACGATTTCGGTCAGCCTGTTCGGCGGCCAGAGCGCGCTGACCAACAACTTTGTCCTGGCTGGCGGATCAAACATCACCTTCAACATCCAGGGCGCCGGCGGCAACGAGACGATCACCATCCACCCCGATGCGATCGGGATCGTCAGCGACGGCGGCGGCACTGATACCATCACCGGCGGCAACCGGGGCGACACGATCACGATCGCGGGCGGGGTCGACACGGTCAACGGCGGGGCCGGGAATGACCTGGTATCGGTCTGGGCGCAGTCCAACGGATCGCATGTCCACGGCGGTGCCGACACCGATACGCTGCGGATTGACAGCGGTTCGGTTTCGCTCGGTTCGGTCAGCGGGTTCGAAGCGATCCAGATGACCACGGGAACCGGCCTAACTTTGACCACCGCGCAGCTGATGGCGGGCTTTGCTCCCAACACCGCGGTCAGTGGTACCGGCACAATCACCATCAACCTTGAACCCGACGTGTTCACCGCGGCCCCGGGCTTTCAGAACGTGGGCGGTGGGGTCAATTTCGTCTACAACGGATCGGCCGGTAGCGACTATGTCAAGGCCGGGCACTTTCTCAACACCATCTCGGGCGGCCTGGGCGCGGATTTCCTGCGCGGCGGGAATCTGGTCGATACGATCGATGGCGGCGCGGACAATGACAAGATCACCGGCTGGGGCGGCGCCGACGTGCTTACCGGCGGTAGCGGCAGCGATCAGTTCCGCTATTTCTACGCCACAGACAGCGGCCTGGGCGCGGCCTCTGATCGGATCACCGATTTCATCATCGGCAGTGACGTGATCGACCTGCGCCTGCTCGACAAGGACCTCGTCACGCCGGATATCCAGAACTATGCGCTGAGCTTCATCGGCACCTCGGCATTTGGCAACACCGGCGCAGGCCAGATCCGCTATACCACTTCGGGAGCCGACATGCTGGTCCAGTTCGACCTTGACGGCAATGGCAGCTCGGACATGGAGGTCATCCTGCAGGGCCTGTCCGGGCAGACGCTGTCGGCCAGCGACTTCATCATCCCGGTTGTCGGCGCCGAGCCGCTGCCTGCGCCCAAAGATGCGGCTTCGGCAGTGATGGAGTCCAGCTTCGCCGCCACCAAATTGCCCGCCGATGGCCTGACCGCCAGCGAACCGCTGCTGACCGTCAGCTTAGAAGATCCCATGGCGTACCAGGATCACGGGCTGATCCGCTGGCACGACACCTTCCACGACCAAGGATGGGCATTCGTCTGACGCCTTTTCACAAGGCGGTATTGCTGCGTCCCCCTAAGCCTCACCCGGACGCCGCAAAAGTTTGCGGCGTCCGGTTCATTTGCGGGCAAGCCGGACCGTGCAACCTTGCTGGTTGCACAGTCCGGTTAGGGCAGTCTGGGGGAATTGATGCGCATTTTCGGCTTTCGTTCGGATACTTCGCGGTTGGCGCTGGCATCACTGGCCCTGCCGCTGGCTCTGCTGGTGCCTCTGGCTGCACCGTTCAGCGCGCAGCAGGCCTCCAGCCTGGGTTTGCCTGAAGGGTTCTCAAGTCTGGGTGCAGCGGGGGCCGCCACGGCCAAGCCGAAGACAAAGATCGTCAGGAAGCCGGCGGCGACCAAGCGGGTCTGCAGTAAGGTCAGGGTCAAGGGCAAGCTGGTCATCCGGTGCAAGACGGTGAAGGTGGTCCCCGCCCCGCCAAAACTGGTTCCGGTCTTCCCTCCTCCAGTAGTCATTGTTCCGAACACGATCCAACCTGCACCGGTGTCGGCGGTGGAGCCGGTTTATGTGGCGCCTCCCCCGCCACCACCTGCGTCTATCCCGGTCGCGATCCCGGCCGCGGCGTTCTTCTGGATCGACCAGGCCGACAGCTATGCGCGGGCGCTGGGCGATTCCCCACCCGACTATGCGTTCCGCTATGACGGGATCGAGTGCTGGGCCTGGGTCAGTCGTGCCGGCGAAGTGCTGATCGTCGAGCCAGGCCGCGAAGGGGTGGTGCAATACTATTTCGACGTCCATGAAAGTGCGCCCTACCTGGTCCGCGATTCCGATTTTGCTTATGCCTTCGACGGGCGCGAACTGGTGCAGGTCTATGACAACCGCGGGCGGATCTGGACCTCGGCGCTGACCAACCGCCAGCAATATGACAGCCACGACCTGCGCGAACGCGGCCGCGCGCTCTATTCCGCTTCGCTGCGTCAGCGCCAGTGGGATGCCGGGTCGGCCTATGCCTGGAGCAACTGGTACGGCAGCAACGGCTTTTACGGCGGCTGGAACAACGGCTGGGACGGTGCCTGGCGTGAAAACAAGGGTTGGCCGATCGTGATCGATCGCCTGCGCCGCGAACATCCGCCGCGCCGTCTGGAGGAAGAACGCACCCACCGCCGCGAAGCGCGCGATGGCTTTCACACCTGGCGCGAAAACGGCGGGCGTGGCACCCCGCCGCCGACCGGCAACCCGCAAGTTGCTCCGCCTCCACCGCCGGTTCCGGCAATAGCTCCGGCACCCGCACCGGCTACAGCCCCGGCCATTGCACCGCCGCCGCCAGCACCCCCGCCGGTGTGGCGTCCGCGTAGGGTTGATCCGGCGCCCGCACCGGCACCGATGCCGCTTGAGGTTCCCAGCACCCCGGCTGCCGAACCGAGTCCGCCTCCGGCCCCCGCACCCGGCTGGAATCCGCGCCGCCCCGATCGCGTACCGACTCCCCCGTCCACACCAACCCCGGTCGTACAGATCGAGGTAGCGCCGCCTCCACCCCCGCCTCCACTTCCACCGCCGCCGGCGCCGCCAGCTCCGGTCGTGCAGGTTGAAGTGGCGCCTCCACCACCACCACCTCCTCCTCCTCCGCCACCGCCGCCTCCACCACCACCTCCTCCTCCTCCTCCTCCGCCGCCGCCGCCGAGGATTGAGCGGAGCGTGGATAGCAACCCGTCGGCGCCGGGCATCAACGATGACCGTTAGGCACCTGCGTGCGAGGCTTTTCTCCTCCGCACGGCAGGTCTATGCTGGCTGGCGCCGACCACGAGGAGAAACGGCAATGAAGAACTTCCGCAGCACGCTCGCCACAACGCTGACCGCCACGCTGGCCCTGGCCTTGGTCGCGGCCCCCGCAGATGCCCGCGCCAAGCCGAGGAAGAAGCCAGCAGTCGCAGCAGCTGTCGTTGCCGCTCCGCCGACCGAGACCCCCGAACAGCAACGCGCCCGGCTCAACGCCGAACAGGCCAGCGCAGCTGCAGTCCAACTCAAGGCCAACGCCGATGCCCAGGCCGCCTATGAACAGGCGCTCAAAGACCGCGAAGCCAAGATCGCGGCGGACAAGGCAGCCTACGATGCGGCGATGGCCAAGTGGAAGGCGGATAATGACGCCTGCCAGGCGGGCGACAAGACGCGGTGCTCCAAACCAAATTAGGATCTTTGTCGCTCGCGCGCTCACCCGACCAACCGCCAACACCCCTCGGCAAACAACATTGACTCTCCCTCCCCCCGGCGCGCAAGGCACAGTGCGTCTTGCGCCCGGGGCAGACGGCTCTTGCGGCGCACCATTTTGGGAGTGTTTGCCTGATGAAGAGCCGTTTTATGCTTGCCGGGGCCGCGCTTGCGCTGCTGGCCGCGCCATTTGCCCAGAGCCAGTTGATTGCTGACACCGCCGCGGCCGGCAAGGCCGCGATCGGGGCCTGGGGGGTCGATCTTTCCGGCGGTGACAGCAGTGCCAAGCCGGGCGACGACTATTTTCGCTTCGCTTCGGGCAAGTGGTATGATGCCACTGAAATTCCGTCCGATCGCGCTTCGATTGGCTCGTTCAACGAATTGCGCGAACGCAGCACCGCGCAAGTCAAGGACCTGATCACCGCTGCGCCCGCGGGCAGCAAGTACGGCGCGATGTACACCAGCTTCATGAACGAGGATCAGGTCGAAAAGATCGGACTGGCTCCGCTGATGAAGGACCTGAGCGCGGTCCGTGCGATCAAGACCAAGTCGGCATTTGCGCGCCACATGGGCACTACCGACGGGGTATTCGGGATCTCGCTGTTCGGCGCTTTTGTCGGCGCGGATACCAAGGACCCGACGATGAACGTGCTCTATCTGGGCCAGGGCGGCCTGGGTCTGCCCGAGCGCGAATACTATTTCGCCGACCAATTCAAGAACCAGCGCGAAGCCTACCGCGCCTATATGGAGCGGACCTTCAAGGCGATCGGCAATCCCGACCCCAAGGCAGCGGCCGATGCGGTGTTCAATTTTGAATCCAACATCGCCTACAAGAGCTGGAAGATCGCCGACCGCCGCGATGTCGACAAGACCAACAACCCGATGAGCTCGGCGGAACTGGCCAAATACGCACCGGGGATCGATTGGGCCGCGCTTCATGCCGGCTGGAAGATCCCGATGCAGAAGCGGATCGTGGTGGGTGAAAAGTCGGCGATCAAGGCACATGCCACGATCTTCGCCGAAACCCCGCTTGAAACGCTCAAGCTGTGGCAGGAATTCCACATCGCCGATCAGGCTTCGCCATACCTCACCAAGGCGATGGTCGACAGCCGGTTTGAATATGCCAAGCAACTGTCCGGCGTACAGTCGATGCGCCCGCGCTGGAAGCGTGGCACCGATCTGATCGACGGCACGATGGGCGAACTGGTCGGCAAGGACTATGTCGCCAAGTATTTCCCGCAGAGCTCGAAGGCCAAGATGGAAGTGCTGGTTGCCAACCTGAAGGTGGCGATGGCCGGCCGGATCAAGGGCAATTCCTGGATGAGCGAGGCGACCAAGACCGCCGCGCTGGAAAAGCTCGCCCGGATGGACGTGATGGTCGGCTATCCCGACAAGTTCCGCAATTACGACGCGCTTAAGATCGATGCCAATGACCTCTATGGCAACGTCCTGCGCGCCGGCAAGTTCAACGCCGATTACCAGCGCGGCCAGCTGGGCAAGAAAGTCGATCGCAAGCTGTGGGGGATGAACCCGCAGACCGTAAACGCTTATAACGGCTTCACCGAAAACAAGATCGTCTTCCCGGCCGGGATCCTGCAGGCGCCGTTCTTCGATCCCAATGCCGACGATGCGGTCAACTATGGCGCGATTGGCGCAGTGATCGGCCACGAAATCAGCCACGGCTTCGACGATCAGGGCCGCAAGGTTGATGCCACCGGCGCAGTACGCGACTGGTGGACCGCCGAAGACGGCAAGCGCTTCGAGGAACAGGCAAAGGTATTCGGCGCGCAGTATGCCAAGTTCGAGGCCGCCCCCGGTGCGTTCGTCAATCCCGAGCTGACCATGGGTGAAAACATCGCCGACCTCGCCGGTGCGCTGGTGGCGCTCGATGCCTATCATACTGCGCTGGGCGGCAATCCCGCGCCGATGCTAGACGGGATGAGCGGCGACCAGCGCTTCTTCCTGGGCCTCGCCCAGGTCTGGCGGACCAAGGCACGCGAAGCCGCGCTGCGCCAGCAGGTGGCGACTGATCCGCACAGCCCGGCGATGTTCCGCACCATCGGTCCGGTCCGCAACATCGATGCCTGGTATTCGGTCTGGAATGTCCAGCCCGGCCAGAAGCTCTATATTGCGCCAGAACAACGGGCGCGGATCTGGTAAGGTCCATTCAGCCAAGACTCATGGGGGCAGCGGCAACGCTGCCCCCGATTGCATTCAGGAGCATAGCCATGCGCAAGTTCACTCTCGTTTCGCTGACCGCGCTGGCGCTGGCCGGCTGTGCCGCTTCCAGCGCCTCGAACGAAGCCACCTCCGTGCCCGAAGCCGTTCCGGTCACCCCGGCACCCTATGCCCCGGTAATTCCTAAGGGCACGGGGATCTTCGCCCAGCCTTCGACGCTGCCGTTCCAGGCCCCCGATTTCAGCAAGATCCAGGAAAGCGATTACGAGCCGGCGATCGAGCAGGGGATTGCGATCCAGCTGGCTGAGGTCGACGCGATCGCGAACGAACCGGCCGCGCCGACATTCGAAAACACCATCGTGCCGCTGGAAAAGAGCGGCCAGATGCTGACCCGTGTGCTCTATGTCTTCAGCGCGCTGACTTCGGCAAATACCAACGACAACCTCGACGCCATCGACAACCGCACTTCGCCCAAGCTGGCGGCGATGCGCGATACCATTGTGCTCAACCCTAAGCTGTTTGCGCGGGTCAAGGCGCTTTATGACCAGCGCGCCAGCCTGGGATTGGACGCCGACCAGTTGCAAGTGCTGACCATCACCTACAACAACATGGTCCACAACGGCGCATTGCTGGACGATGCGGCCAAGGCCGAGCTGACCAAGATCAACGGCGAGCTTTCCAGCCTGACCACCGAATACGGCCAGAAACTGACCAAGGGCACCAAGGATGGCGCGCTGATGGTGACTGACAAGGCCAAGCTGGCCGGGCTCGACGCGGCCGGGATTGCGGCAGCGGAAAAAGCCGCCGCCGACAAGGGCCTGCCCAAGGGCAGCTATGCGATCCCACTGCAGAACACCACCCAGCAGCCGCTTCTCGCCCAATTGACCGATCGCGGCACCCGCCAGGCGCTGTTCGAAAAGAGCTGGAACCGCAGCGAGCGCGGCGATGCCAACGATACCCGGGCGATGATCCTCAAAATCGCTGATCTGCGCGCCCGTAAGGCCAAGTTGCTTGGCGCGGACAGCTATGCCGCGTTTCAGCTCTATGACCAGATGGCCCAGAACCCGACCAAGGCGATCGGCTTTCTGCAGCAAATGGTCCCGGCGCTGGCCGCCGCCCAAAAGCGCGATGCGGCCGAAATCAACCAGTTCATCAAGGCCGACGGCGGCAAGTTCACCGTCACCCCGGCCGATTGGGACTTCTACGCCGAAAAGCTGCGCAAGAAGAAGTTCGCGCTCGATGCGGGCGACGTGAAGCCTTACCTTGAGATCCACAACGTGCTGGAAAACGGCGTATTCTTTGCCGCCAACCAGCTCTATGGGCTGACCTTCAAACAGCGCACCGATATCCCGGTCTATCACCCGGATGTCACCGTTTACACCGTCTATGATGCCGACGGCAGCGAACTGGCGTTGTTCTATTTCGACCCGTGGAAACGCGACAACAAGTCGGGCGGAGCCTGGATGTCAAACTTTGTCGACCAGACCACGCTGCTGGGCACCAAGCCGGTGGTGTTCAATGTCGAAAACTTCACCAAGCCTGCCGCCGGCCAGCCCGCGCTGATTACCTGGGATGATGCCAACACCATGTTCCATGAGTTCGGCCATGCCCTGCACGGCATGCTTTCGAACCAGCGTTATCCCTCGGTCGCAGGCACCAACACCGCGCGCGACTTCGTGGAGTTTCCGAGCCAGTTCAACGAAGAGTGGATGACCGAGCCGCGTGTGCTCGCCAACTTTGCCAAGCATTACAAGACCGGTGCGCCGATGCCCGCGTCGCTGGTTGCCAAGGTCAAGAAGGCCAGCACTTTCAATCAAGCCTATGCGCTGGGCGAAGCGGTCGCCGCAGCCCTGCTTGATCTCAAGTGGCACGCGGTTGGCCCTGACACCAAGATCGCCGATGTCGATGCTTTCGAAGTGAAGGCGCTGGGTGAAACCGGGCTGGACATTGCCCACGTCCCGCCGCGTTACCGGACCAGCTATTTCCGTCACATCTGGTCGAACGGCTATGCCTCGGCCTACTATGCCTACAGCTGGACCGAAATGCTCGACCACGACGCATTCCAGTGGTTCACCGACAACGGTGGCATGACCCGCGCCAATGGCCAGCGTTTCCGCGACATGGTGCTCAGCCAGGGCCACTCGCAGGACTATGCGACGATGTACCGCAACTGGGCCGGCCGCGATCCCAGCATTGAACCGATGCTGAAAGCCCGCGGCTTGAAGTAAGTCAGATCACCAGCGCGCGTTGGCCCGGGTCACCCAGCCAGCGTGCGCTGACACCCCAGACCTGGGCGATCACTGCTTCGCTAAGCGCCTGAACGGGCGTCCCATCGGCAACGATGCATCCGCCTTGCAGCACCACCACCCGGTCGGCGCGGTTCATCGCCTGGGCCAGGTCGTGGAGCACCAGAACCACGCCCAGCCCCTGCCCGGCCAACGCCCGGAAGTGATCGAGCAGCGCGATCTGGTGCGCCAGATCGAGGTTGGCGAGCGGCTCATCGGCGAGCAGCCAGCACGGCTCTCCCGCAAGCACCCGCGCCAGCATCGCCCTCGCCCGTTC